>Ga0265297_10003867_pt1 | contig 25843 bp, 15 predicted proteins | sample Munlanlwell13791_FD_192502 | JGI IMG/M metagenome (GOLD analysis project Ga0265297, IMG submission 192502) | Leachate microbial communities from a municipal landfill in Southern Ontario, Canada - Leachate well 137-91 | ecosystem: Engineered > Solid waste > Landfill > Unclassified | place...
AACACTTCCTCTTTCAAAACTATGGACACCCGAGCCAATGTTTTCGATAGATATATAATTCCCTTCCTCAACGCCTTTGGTTTCGACCCCATTTACTTTTATTGAGGAACCAAAAAGTCCACATTTTGGAACATAAACTTTTGCGGTGATGTTATCCGGTATCGTTAAGGTCATCAGAAAATGCTTATCGCTCCTGTTCCAATTAATTACAATGTCACCTTTATCTGTCGGATAGAGGCCGCGTGCAGATGTTAGTTTATTATCAAAATCCAATGGCTTAACCTGTATTGATTCGTGTTGCGGACTTAACGGTTTAATTCCAAGCATATATTGTTGCATCGCAAGCAAACCAACTGCACCCCAAGGATGGGACATGCTATCATTGTCTTTGTCAGCAATCCATGTTTCCCAGGTAACAGTTCCTCCATGGGCTACGGTTTTTGCCCAGCCATCCCAATCGGAATTTGTGTATAAATCTATCAAATGCGGTCCCTGATCTGCCAAACCCAGCGCTTCGGGCAACCAACGCAAGGATACCATTCCCACATTCATTTTGCGGTTTTTTATTTCGGTAATTACCTGTTTAATGTTTGATTCCGGAACAATTCCCATGGCCAAAGGATATATATTGGCATGTTGCGAAATATGCGAACTCGGCGATTTGTCATGGTTTAGCCCATCGATGTAAACACCTTGTTTGTTGATTAATTTGCCATTAATAGCTGCTTTAATTTCATTCGCCCTTTTCTTATAAATGTCCCTGTCAGCTGGATTTCCAAGAACCCCGGCTATTCTTGAAACGATATCGAAATCAATGTAGGCATAAGCATCAATCACAGTTTTTGACTCGACAGACATGTCGTAACCATACCTCATGCTTGGAGGCCAGTCGACAATACCGTATTGATAAGGGCCACTTCCGCCATCCAATTTATGAATTAAGCCAGTAGTGTCATTTTTGTATGTAGTAACATAATTGGCAATTTTTTTCAACTTCGAATAATTGTCCCTGAGGAATTCAATGTTTCCTGTCTGCATATAATAATCCCACACCCAAACCAAATACGACTGCGTAAAATCAGGAATATCCCTGGCCCCGTCCACATTTGGATAGACAGCATTCAACCTTCCATCGGGCCAGTATTGATCCTGCGAGTCGAGAAATTCTCTTAGTATGCGCAGGTTCATTACCCTGTCGCACATCGCACTCAAGGCAGGGACAGCTTGCGACCAGCCATCGCTCAGAAATCCACCCTTTTCACGGGTTGGCGTATCGACAAAACCCTCCTGCGCACCAACAAGAAGCGAATGGCGCATTAAACTCCAAACGCTGTTTAGCATAGGAGATGAGGAACAAAAATCAGAACGCGAAGGATCCAATTCAAAATGCCTGAAAACGAATCTGACATCTCCGATATTCAGGACATTGGGAGCGTTGCTAACTTCCAAATATCGAACCCCCAAATAGACATTGGGGTAAAAAACTGCCTTACCACCATTGTGAATGAAATAAAAGTTCAGGTTTGTATTCTGATTAAACTTTGTAGAAACAGTACCATCATCGTTTAATACAAAGCCGCCATGCATTTTAATCGTATCCCCGGAATTTCCTCCTGAAAAAGCAATTTTAAAATTTCCGGGATATATTTTACCCAAGTCAATTACATATTTTCCACCTCCATGATTGGTGATTGATGCGGGTTTAATTTCCTCTTCAATGACCCGTGTGAGGTCCGAACGAAGCGTACCCGTCCAAGGTGCAACCGGATGGGTGCCGATTTCGGAAGCAAAATGCCATGACGAATCATCATAGTTTAAAGTGTTCCAATCTTGAATGATTTTCCGGGAATCAATTTTCTCAACTCTTCCCACCCCTTCGCCATTTCTTTGAGGTTGTCCTGTAACCCATTGTTCAGCTCGTATTTGTTTCCACGTACTATCAGAACAAATGGTTGAGGTTGTTGAATCTGAATATTCGATAATAGCTTTAACAAGTAGTCCACGCGCCCCCTTTGCTCGTCCCTGTCCGCCCCCAAACCAATGGGTTAAGCACGCAATTGTGTTTCTTGAATTTGAGATTAAAGCAGAACTGATATCCCATGCATTGTAGTAACTATATTGAGGATAGTGATTATTGGACCCTTTACCTATAAATTTGCCATTTACATATAACTCGTAACTGTGACATGCGGTGATATAAACGATTGCACGGAGTATGGTTTTTTCGGGTAGTGTGGTTCCCTTTCGAAAATAGGTATAATCGTCTTCGACATCAGAATCCCGTTTTATCCATTTTGCACCGGCCCAGTCAATATTTGCAAGTAATCCCGTTTCAAATGTTGCTGGGTCTGAATAATGACTTACATTCCCATCTTTATCCCACATCCGCACTTTCCAGTAATAGCGGGTAGCGGATAACAGCGGTTTTCCTTCAGAATAGACATAGTTTTGGTTGCGCGAACGAACTTTTCCACTATTCCAGATATCGCCGTTATTTAAGTCAAGATTTGTACGTGTTGAAGCGACAAGAACTTGAAATGCTGATTGAATTTCGTTCTGGTCAGGATCGTTGACATACCAGCCGAAATAGGGATTACCGTCTGTCCCGACCGGGTTGTATTTATCAAAACTCCTCAGGTTATAAGGCGCATCAGGTGAAGCCGCCAATAATTGAAATGGAAGGATTGTCAGTAAAACCAAGAATACTGCAATGTATTGTCTCATATTATAAAAAATCTATTTATATCTTGATTTTCATTGCTCCCAGGAATCCGTACGGAATGAGGAAGCAGGTAAACCGTCATTGTTGTAAAGGTCCCCGACTACAAAGTCTTTGAAAGCATACCTCACAGCAACTGGATCCTTAACAGACGGACTTAGCAGGATAATCTCACTACGAACGATAAATGCCTTAGCAGGAAAAAACCGTTTGTTGGCGCCTGCAATTTCGAAGCAAGACAACTCTTTACCATACGAGGTAAGACCATTTTCGGCATTATAAAAAGTTAGTTTTACCGATTTAACTGTTGACCCTTCCACAACCATATCTTTAAATACTGGCCCGGAACTGACAAACCCTGATTTACCGTAAGTCTTGGACAGGGCCAGCAAGGCCAGTCGATCTGAACCTAACTTCTTATTGGCAGGATGAATGCACTCTTTTTCACCAATATCCATGATGCATGCCATGCCAACATTCGGAATTGACAAGGATGCTTTCAATTGAACTTCCCTAATAAATGCGGAATTTAATCCAAATGGTCCATATTCAAAAGGGGCTATTTGGACGAAGTAGAAAGGAAAATCGCCAATACCCCACACCGAACGCCAGTTCTCTATCATACCCGGGAACAAACGGGCATATTGTGCCGTTTCATCTTTATTTGATTCACCCTGGTACCAGATTGCGCCCCTTATTCCATAACCAACAATTGGATTGATCATGGCATTAAATAAAACTGTGGGCGTAATATGTGGTACAATTGCCGGTGTTTTTGAATCAGTATTGCTTTGCTGGGTTTTAACCGGAAGCTTAACAAAATCAAATTTTTTGATCCACTCTTCACTGATCCAGGGCTCAATCCGGCTCCCCCCCCAGCTGGTATTGATCAACCCGATGGGAACTTTCAGTGTATTGTACAACATTAATCCATAATAGTAAGCGGTAGCGCTGAAATTGCTCACGTTTTCAGGTTCGCAACCCTTCCAGCTTCCGGTAAGATCATCCTGGGGCTCCAATTTCGCAACCTTTTTCACTGTAAATAAACGGATCGCTGGATTTGAGGATGTTGCAATGGCCTCATTGGAACCGGTTACAGGTTGTCCGTAAAAACCAAAACCCTTCATCGGCATTTCCATGTTCGACTGACCAGAGCAGACCCAAACCTCGCCAATTAGTATATTTTTAAGTCTGAGGGTCTTCCCATCACTTATGGATATATCATAAGGCCCACCTGCTGATGGAGTGGCGACTTTGAGTTTCCATTTTCCGTCATTACCGGTATGGGTAGAATAACTTTTGTGGTTCCATCCTGTCGTAACGCTAACCGTTGAATTTTTTGAAGCGGTACCCCAAACAGCAACTTCTGTTTGCTGCTGCAAAACCATGTTGTCGCCAAAAATTGCAGGCAATTTTACCTCAGCAAATACCTGGATTGACGAAAAGGCCATAGCCAATAAGAGAGCCAAGGCAAGGACAGAATTATATGTTCGTTTCATTTTAATTTATATTTGATGTGTATTTATTTTATATGCAATGATTATGGAGCTCACGTATTAAATATATTCCGGATTTGCGTTTAACGAACATCGGGTAAGAAAATCATTTAATTGAATATTCTACTGATCCCAATCGTCGGATCGAAAAGATGAAACGGGCAATCCACTGACACCATATAAATCGCCAACGACAAAATCTTTAAATGCATATCGTACGGCTACCGGCTTGGTTACTGAAAGCGATATAAGTATGATTTCGGGGCCAACAATTGAGGCTTTTGCCGGAAAAAACCTTTTGTCTGCCCCTGCCAATTCGAAACACGATAGCTCTTTGCCAAACGAAGTCAGGCCGGTTATTGCATGATCGAATGTCAGTTTAACAACTTCTCCTGATACTTTCATTTCTTTAAATACCGGACTTTGACCGGTGATCCCTTTAATGCCATAGGTTTTATCCAAAGCCAGGTAAGCCAGCCGATTTGAGCCTGTTTCCTTATTGGACGGGTGAATGACATCTTTTTCGCCAAGGTCCATGATGCAGGCCATGCCGATGTTCGGAAGTGCAGTGGAGGCTTTCAGCTGGGCTTCGCGAAGGTAGGCCGAGCTGATGCCCGATTGACCGTAGTCATATGGTGCAATCTGGACATAATAGAAAGGAAATTCGCCGATTCCCCAAAGCGAACGCCAGTTTTCGATGAGTCCGGGCATTAGTTTCAAGTATTCCTTCGGTTCGTGACGGTTTGATTCTCCCTGGTACCAAATGGCACCACGCATGCCATAACCAACAATCGGATTGATCATCGCATTAAAAAGAACCGTTGGCGTTTGAATGGATAAATTTTCAACCGGCTTTTTCTCCGGAAGTTTCACCCAATCAAAATTTTTCAATCCGCTTTCGCTCATCCAGGGTTCGATACGGCTACCGCCCCAACTGCTATGGATCAGGCCAACCGGCACGTTGAGCACCTTGTGCAGCATCAATCCAAAATAATAGGCGGTTGCGCTGAAACCATACACATTTTCCGGAGTACACAATTTCCAATCACCAGTGACATCGTCCAGTGGTTCCAGACTACTGGTTTTTTTTACCGTAAATAGCCGGATATTCGGATTGGACGACAAAGCAATTGCTTCAGCCGATCCTATTACAGGTTGGCTTCTGAGGCCTCTCATCGGCATTTCCATGTTTGACTGACCAGAGCAGATCCAAACCTCGCCAATAAGTACATTTCTAAGCCTAAGGGTTTTCCCATCACTTATGGATATTTCATAAGGTCCACCTGCTGATGGTGTGGCGACTTTGAGTTTCCATTTTCCGTCATTACCAGCATGGGCAGAATAACTTTTGTGGTTCCATCCTGTCGTAACGCTAACCGTTGATTTTTTTGAAGCACTACCCCAAATAGAAACATTAGATTGCTGCTGTAAAACCATGTTGTCGCAAAAAATTGCCGGTAATTTTACTTCAGCAATTACCGAGGCACCCGAAAAGACCAATATCAACAAGAGGATCAGTATAGAACTAAGTTTTTGTTTCATATGTTTATAATTTTGTTTTTTATTTGCCATATGGAACTCGCCGATAATCATTCACCTGTGTGAGAAGAATTTCTCATGGCTCGTTTCATACTACTAAAGAATTTAAATAGATATATTTGTTTTCATATTATTTTGAAATCTCAAATCAATTTTTTATTTCATTCGATTTGAATCTAGATATACTTCAACATTGCTCTCATTTCGGATTGCCTTGACTGCACCACTCAGGTCATTCCCCAGTAAGGTTATGTGTTCGCTCTTAGTTCCGCTGATGTGTAAAAATGTTTCGATGCCCTTGGGTGCAATGCAGGACTGAACGAACATATTTTTCACATCTTTGGAGGCTATAAGCGGTTCATTGCCTGTCACTCGGGCTTTTATTCTATATATCCCCAACCCGGTAATATCGTCGAAAATAATGGCTGGCCTTGCATCAGGACTGATGAAATCCATCTCAACATTATTAAATGTCAGGTTTTCAGCATGACGACAAAAGAATCCATAAGCCGGGAGTATGCCGAACATATCAAATTGAGGATAGTTTTCCGGAATTTCAGGAACTTCACTATGAGCATGTTCTGCCGTACCGCCCCCTTCAAATAAGAGGCGAATATTTTCCAGGGTAATATTTTTAACGGGATGACCTGGCAAGCCTGTAATGGAACATCCAATTTTACCGACATTTGTTGCTTGTATATTGCTGATAATGACGTTGGATAATGTTCCGATACCAAGGGTTGCCATATTTTCCTTGAAGGTACGCGCGCGATTACCTAATCGGATAGAAATAGCGCCGCCTACATTGTTCATGGTTATATTAGATACTGAAACATTCGATAAGGTACCGCCATCGACTATTTGCAAAGAAATACCAGCCAATTCAGTATCATAAACAGTACAATTGCTTAAAGTAATATTCTCAAACCCACCATTTGTTTCAGTCCCAAGTTTGAATGCATTGCACTTGGAACTCATGATACAATTGGTGATTGTGACGTTCTTGCATGGTCGGTCAAGTGTGCTTTTCAGGACAATGGCATCATCGAGACTACTAATGTTGCAATTTGAAATCCTGACTCGGTTACATCCATCAATATCAATTCCATCGTTACAAAAATTGACACGGCTATGCACGGTAACACCATCAATATTTACATCTTCGCACGCCAAATAGTGCTGTACCCACATGGGTGAGTTTAGCATGGTTACATCCTTGACCTGTACTTTTTTACAATTAATGATACGGATCAGATAGGGCCTGGCGATTAAAGAGGCGTATATATCCGTTTTCCTTAATTCATCAAAATTGAAGGAAGCGCCATTACCGTCAATTGTACCCTGTCCGACAATAGCGATATTTTCCAATCCATCAGCATAAATAAGACTTTTATTGGTATAGTTGTCGGTAAATGACCGAATCTTTGACACCGTAATCGGGTAATCATTTGAATCTTTGCTCCCAACCAGTACAGCTCCGCTTTCCAGGTGTAATGTAATGTGACTTTTAAGAAAAAGCGTTCCTGTCAGGTATTTACCTGCCGGAAAATAAACAGTTCCGCCTCCAGATGCCGAACATGCCTCAATGGCCGATTGAATTGCCTTTGTGTTTAATTTAGAGCCATCACCTTTTGCTCCGTAATCTAAGATATTATAAGACACAGGGATAGCATTTGAAGGAAAAGCCAGGATAAAAAGAATGCAGAGTATAAAGATATTCTTGTGCATAAAAGTTTTTTTTTAAATACACTAACAACCATTATTATTTACCTGAAAGTTTCACCATTGCGCAACCACGCTTTAAAGGAACCACAATCTCTAACACATTGCTATTAAATAAACCTGTTAAAGAAACTTCAATATCCGAACCAGGATGGAGAACGGTTAACTTCATTTTGTTCAAATCTAAAATATTACGGAGACGGACAATTGCCGATTCCGCTGAACCCCCAAAGGTAACAGGCAGGACATAGCCATCAGAAACTTCAAACAGATTGACTTTTACGTCTTGCATCGTAGTTTCAACACAATTTTGCTCAAGCACCCATTTTTTACCCCGCATGGCGTTGAGCAGTGGCCCATAGTCGGTGTAAAGTTGATCAGCTAAAGGATCTGGACCAATGCAATGGTTGTTGAATGGAAATGGTGCAGTTGGGAATACGCCCAGGTAGAGGTGTCGCTGCATAAACAAATCTGGATCAGGCTCTTGAATGGTTTTATTGTAAGTCCACGCAACTGCTGGTTTTCGTGTACAAAGTAATGCTGATGTGTTCAGGGCATTGCCGTTTTGCCCAAACTCGGTATAGATGCCGTCAAGTTCGCGTCCAAGCTCAAGTCTCATGGGCATCATGTTCGAAAGTATCACTTTGTCAGCTTGATGCATTAATGGCCCGAGTTTCGACATCAGCCCGATCCATGAGAGATAAAGTGAACGTGCTGGCAATCCATCCACCCAACTAACGCTGTCGTCAGCCTGACTGTTGTAAAACGTTAGCCAATCGGTACGGTCAATGCAGATGCCATCGGTTTCAGGAACAAGTTTAATATGGCGGGCGGCCTGTTCGAGCATAAATTTTTGATAATCGGGATCTCCCGGATCAACAATCGCAGCGCCATAGCAATTGGACATGATCCCTTTGAGTCCACTGGGGAGTTCTATAATTGGCTTAATAGGCGTAAGTGGTTTACTGTTATTAACTTTGCTACAAGATGTAACCCGGAGCCAGGCATTCGGAAAATTTACCTTCATAAAGGCAGATCCGTCTTTCCATAGTTCCGTATCATTTATTTTAGCTGCGGGCAGTTGGCCAATGTTTGGGTTGACATCCTTTCCATACTCGGTAACATTGAAATAATTGAGGACAGAAAGGCCGTTTTCCTTCATATATTTCGCGTATTCATTGAGTTGACGACAGGAGGTAGAATCCGTTTTACCTTCCGGGCGCGGCTCGGCACACGAACGTTTCCATTTTTCATCGGCATCTTTTACCGGCGGAATGAACATGCCCATGTAAGGGAAATCGTCAGAAAGCTTCCAATTGAAGCCAAAGGCCATTTTCTTATATTTAGCAACATCGAAAGGCATTTCACTTCCGGAATAGGCGCCACAGCCTACAATCCGGTGTGTCCGCGGGTTCGGGGCATCGAAATAGAGCGGATAACGCTGGGTCAGGAAACGCATGCCGCCCCTCCAGGAAGCTTCGTGTGGAACCAGGTACATCGTGAATTTGAGGGTCCTGCCACTTCCGAGACGATAGTTGGAACGGGAGTACTGAAACTGTCCATCGGTGGAAACCGACAGATCCATGTTGAGCAATATATCCTCAGGAGAGAGTACAAGACTCAACCCTAAATCGGACTCTGGCACGAGCAGCGTAAAGAGCGGTAAGGCTACAAAATCGTCAGCAATGGGACAAATCTGTGCAACATTTCCGTAGTGCCATTTACGGTTCAAAAATCCAACCGGAGCGAGTGGATCGCTCCAGTTCCCGTTTCCCATTGTCTTGCCCTTTTGCACAAACTCAGCAAGTTTCGGTGAAATCACGGTACCGGAAAAGTCGGGTGAACCCCATGCAGACCAAATGAGTGTTTCTTTCGGTTTGGCACATTTCAACCGGGATATAATAGATGTAGTCCAAGGAGGATCGTCACTCGAAATTGCAACATCCCAGCGAATACTCCCTTTAACCGGTGTAAAAATATCAGTTTGCGTACAGGTGTGTCCCAGGCTATCTGCAATTGTGCGTATAAATTGGTATGAACCATCTTTTTTCAAGTGTTTCATGGCTACTTTGCCGCGAACATGGAGTCCATCGAGTAGTGTTCCACCTGAATCCAGAAACGGAAGTTTCGAATCTCCTAACAATAGTCCTGTAATATCGCCATTTTCGCTGAATAGCACGGCAATTCCGGCGTCCCTGATTTCATAAGCCTCTTTTTTACCAATGATATTTTTGACAATGAACATGTAAGATCCAATGCTCAAAATCAGTAATAAAAATATCAATTTGATCTTTTTCATTTCTCTAATTTCTAATGTTATAAATCAAAGAATTGACCAAAGCCGCAATTGGCGCCACAAGAAGAATAAAAAATGCCGTTTTTATTGTCGTTAGAACCATTTTTTTCACCATTTCTTAGTCCAAAAAATTATGATCATTTTAAATAAACCTTAACCGATGTTTTCCGGACGGCAATACCACATACTTATGCAATTCGTCTTTTTTTATCAGAAGCTCTTTGCCATCACTGGTCAGAATAGACATAATTCCTTCTGGAATGATTAATTTCCCGGTGCAATTGCAGGGAACTGCTAAATTTAACTGAATTTGACTTTGGGGTTCCCGTTTCCAAGCAATAGAGGCCATCCCGTGAATGGATTCATATTCTGCCTCCGCATGATCTATTTCAGCAATAAACTTTGGGGAAAAGATAATTTCTGAAAATCCGGGAGCCTTGTAATTGACATTGATTCCAGCAACATGCCGGATCAAAAAATTATCGACAAAACCCATAAAATGATGGATATGTGAATATTTGTCCTGCCAGAATTCCCACAACGATGTCGCACCATTTTTTAGCATAAAACCGTACCCTGGGTATGTTGGGTTAATGGCCACTTTGAAAGTCAGCTCTGAGTAATTGTTCTTCGGCAACATTTCCCATAAAGCATGCCCGGTAAATATCCCTCCATAAAAATGAAAATCCCTGTTAACCTGGATATCCTGGAGCAATTGTTCCATGACTTTTTCCTTATGTTCAGGTTTTACAACCTCATATTGCAAAGCCATGGCGTTTATTCCCTGCCTGTAATCGGAAGGAGTTATCCCTACAAACCGAACCTTTTCTTTATTGAAACAATAGGTATAAATGGCCTCCCTCACCTTTTCTGCCTGTCTGCTAAATTCCGCCGCATCTTCTTTCTTATTCAATACCACGGCCATTTGCGATAATCTTTTTAGTACAAGGTAAAAATTCATGGTTGAGTAGACCTCAGGGCCTTCATCCGACATATTTCCAAATGGGGAACACCAATCTGCCAGTCCGTCTGTAAAAATCCCATTTTTACCCTCAACTCCATTTAATTTCCATACTGCCTGTGTAAACAATTTCATTTTGTCCCAGTAACGTTCGAACAATCGGGTATCCCCGTAGTAATTGTACATATACCAGGGAATATGGACGCAGGCAGAGGCCCACAACGGGGATGCCACTTTGGGATAAATAGTTGGCGGAGCCGGCGTAAACGTTGGTATCCTCCCATCCGCATCCTGCGTATCGAAAATGTCGCGGGTATACTTGGTCATTAAAGAGGCCAAATCGTAGTTGGCCATGCCAAATTCCATTCCGGTTACGGCATCGCCCATCCAGCCATTTTTCTCACGGTGGGGGCAGTCGGTCGGGATACTGTGCAAATTAGATATCAATGATTTGGTGCAAATGCGGTGAATCGCGTTGAGGGTCGTATCGGAACTGGAGAACCGGCCCACTTGTGCAACATCTGAATTCACCTGACAAACTTCAATATCATTCGTTGTCAAAACTCCCGGATATCCCAATACATTGATGTACCGGAAGCCTTTGTAAGAAAAATGGCATTCGGCAATTTCGTCTTTCACCCCTTTGGCAACATAGGCCATTTGCTGATAGCCTCCTGGTTGTCCATGGTCTCTTGGGTCTTCGTTCTCGCCATAATATATCCCGATCCTTGTCCCTTTCGGCGCATTTACTTTCAACCTGACCCAGCCGGCAAGGTTTGCGCCTGCATCTGCCCAATATTCCCTGTTTCTTTTTTCGACCTTAAGCACTTGGGTTCTTTTAACAATCCTGATTGGTTCACAAAGCTGGGCTTTCAGCTCCCCGCCGGGTGAAGGGGCTGATTCTACCTTGTCCCAGGATGAATCGTTAAAGCCGTTCTTATTCCAGCCGGGGATCTCTTTTGTGGCATCGTACAACTCGCCCATGTGCGGGCAATCGTAAAGAATTGGCCCCCCTGTTACCTTCCAGCTCAAATCACTAACCAAATTATCTTCAGATCCATCGGAATAGGTAATCTTAAAAAGGCACTTCAATTTTGGCTGACCGATGTAGCCCTCCTTTTTATAAAATCCCCAGTGATCAACGGCCAACATGCCGTAATTCCCACGACCCAGCATCACGCCAATCGTATTCTCACCCTTTTGAAAATTCCCGGTAACATCATATGCCGTGTAGAGTATCGTTTTTTTGTAGTTGGTCCAGCCCGGGTCGAGCTGACGGTCCCCAATGCGTTGCCCATTGACAAACAGCTCATTGTAACCAATTCCGCTAATAAATGCTTTGGCGTTTTTAATCTCTTTGCTTGCCCTAAATTCTTTTCGGTACAATGGTGCTGGATCGTAAGGATTGTCATGGAAGTGATACCTTTCCCACATCGACATCCGCGCCCCGAAATAACTTGGCAGGTACCATTCCGTGCATTGCAGTTCAACCTCCTTGCGTTTCCACCAATCGGCCTCCCATTTTTCCTGTGTTCTCCAGGCAATCCATTGTGCCCCACTCCAGTCGTTCGGTGTTAATAAACCAGTAGAGAAGCTGGCTGTTTCACTCCAACCAGAAGCCACCCTTTTCTTGTCCCACACCATTACCTTCCAGAAATAATCGGAAGCTGCTTTTAGCGGTTTCCCTTTATAAACTATATGGGTACTTTGTGAAGAACCTTTTTTCCCCGAATCAAACATATCCCCGATATTCTTGTCAATATTCTCCTTGCTGGATGAAACAATGATCCGATATCCCGTTTGAAACTGACCAGTTTCTTCGGAATGCAATTTCCAGTAAAACCGTGGATCCGGCATGTCTATCCCGAGTGGATCCTTTAAATATTCACACTTAAGTTCGACAGCATCAATTTGGGCCAATCCTGCCAATCCCACGGAAATAAAGGATAACAACAGGAGCACTTTTCTAAGAATCATAATCAATATTATTAAACAGGTAGCCGGTTCACTATAAAAATATTGGAGATTGACGCCTACAGCCAGAAATTCGCCTCTATCCTTTAATTGTTACAATATTTCCTTTAAAAGTCAATGACAAAGAGGTTTCAGGAAGGTTAAACAAATTTCTTTATTGCCAATTTCTCACCTATTTTGTCCTGATTTTGCTTCCCGAAAAAGCGAAATACATAATATACAGGTAGGCAGGAAGACAAACAAGGTAAGCAACTTTATGGGATGCAACATCGGCAACGTAACCGAATAAGAGCGGTAGGAATGCCCCGCCAATGATTCCCATAACCAGGAAAGAGGAACCCATTTTGGTAAATTTACCCAAATCGGCTATAGCCAAAGGCCATATTGCCGGCCACATCAAAGCATTGGCGAGTCCCAACAAAGCCACAAGATAAATGGAAATTCCTACCGGGAGTAAAACGACCATGATTGTTACCACGATGCCCGTCAGGGTTGACAGGAACAAGGCCATGCCCTGGCTTACGAACTTCGGGATAAAGAGCGCCCCAATCAAATAACCCAATACCATGGCGGCCGATACAAACCAGACATAATTCTGTGGGGAAGGCAAATTCAAAATGGTAGCATAGTCATTGATCGTTCCCAATGCGATGTATTCGACTCCGATATCAAAAAATATGGCAAAAACGCCCAACAGAAGATGTGGAAATTGAAAAATACTGGTTTTGGAAGCTGCGTAAGAAGAGGTTTCCGTGCTATTTTCCTCTTCCCCCGCGGCCAATACTTCGGGGAGAGGTGCAAAATAATACAAGAATCCCATAGCCACAAGAACCGCAGTTATAATGTAAAACGGAAGGATGGTATCTTCAATCCGCACATTTGAAAGATCCATAAAAACCGCAAGCATCAATGAGGCAACCGCATAAAAGGTTTTACTGCAGATCCCCATGATGGCGATGCGGCTTGCAGCGCTTTCAGGAGGGCCTAATATTGTAACATATGTATTTACCGCGCCGGTTAGCAGGGTTTGGCCCATCCCGCTGATGAACAAAGCAAGCAGGAGCAACGGGAAACTGATCATTTTTGCTGCAGGGGCAATCAGATAAAAGCCCATTGCCATGATCAGGAAGGCGATGATCATACCTCCTTTGTATCCGAATTTTTTAATGATAGCGCCGGAAGGAAGGCCAAAAACCACAAAAGAGAGGAATGTCGCAGTCATCACCAGGTACGACATGGTAATGGATATATGAAATGCCTCCTTTACAAAAGGAACAAAAAATGCATTTATTCCAAGGGCAAATCCGAGTACTGCGAACATTGATCCTATCAACATCATAGGAACAATCAAGGTTTTTTTGTTATTCGTCATGGTAAGTTTAATTTATGTGAAGCGTTTGGTTGTTTATAAATTTAACAATTCTATGTCGATTATGATTTTTTTTTCTTGAGATTGCTTCACTTCGTTCGCAATGACAAGATATTGCAGATCTTTAGGTGAAATGAGAAGGATGGCGGGCGAGTGCCCATTATATTTCAAAAAAAATTCATCCGCCATCCTTCTCATTTCACCCTACAGCCATTATTTTGAGAAGTCATTGCGAACAAAGTGAAGCAATCTGTTGACACCTGTAGAAATTTTTTCATAACGACATTGATTATATCTATTCAAAATTGGTAACAGTCAATAGGCAACATACGGAAGTAAAAAAAAACTAGCAACTTATTATCCATCTCCTTCACTAATAATATATTCCGTTGTAATTAGAACACTAAGTTCGGTTTCAGGGGCAAGTGTATGGGAACAACCTCCGCAAGCTTCTATTTCCATAAATCCCGATGGATCGCAGTAAATACTAAGCTTGGTTCCCCTGTCGGATGGCAGTTGTTCAGGGGGGGCATCGGCAATATCAATGTATCTTTGACCTGTGGGTAATGCGCCCGTATGCCTTTTTACGCTAAAATCCTGACAACTAATAAATTTTATCCACGGAATATTTATTCCTAATCCCAATTGAAAACGAAAATCTGTTTGTGTTTCCACAACATATTTATCTCCTGAAATACCACGCAGCGCACTGCTGCAGGCATACATATCATGAATATCATCTGCCAATGGCGGTGGCATAACGACTTTGCAATCTGAACCTGAGTCGAACTGGCACAGTGACCATGGAGCCAAACTGAATTCGGTATTATCCAGCGTTTTGATACCTATATAACGGATTATCTCCGTTACATTCTGGATAAGGGAATGGCCATTCCGTTTAATTTCTATGTGACGTTCAAATTCGCAAGGAATACCAAGCTGACGGTTATTGACCAGATCGATTTCAGCCCTGATTATTGTCTTGTTTTCAGATTGTGACACAACTTCCCAAACCGCACCTGTAATGGCAGGGGGTACTCTCCATTTGCCCGGACCATAAGAGTATCCGAAACAGGTACCTTCCGGAGCCGGCCATAGTGCATCGCCTCCGGGATTATGATAGACATCCCTGTTGCTACGGTTCAGAATGGCAGAGGGTACCACCCTGTTGAGTACTTTGTTGTTGACAACTGTAAAAAGCCGGCCTTCCAGATCCAATGCGGCAATAACACCGTTTTCAGGCGTACCTGTTACATGCACCCTGCGGTGTGCATGCCGCATCAGATCAATTAGCGTATCTCCGGTCATTTGTTATTTGCCCATTCGTTTTTTTAAATCTTCCAAAATGAATGCTTTTGCCTTGTTTGCATAATCCATGTTGGCCTTAACAGCGGACTGCGCATACCATTGCTTTCCGTCAAAACGTTTCATATCCACACCTTCGGGGGCAAAGGCCAGCATCAAGGATGTTTCCTGTTCGCCGGCATGGTCTATCGGCCACTGTTTCTGGGCTTCACCACTCATAAAAGGTTCAACCCGTATCCAACTGAACGGATCTGAACCGGCTTCATGTTCTTCATAATAATTGGCCGATGCCGTATCTTCTCCCCACCAGCCATCACCTTTTTGATGCTCAATGAAGGCAAATATTTCCTGTTTTGCTGCCAATCTAAAGGCCAGGTCTGTAGGCATACCACTAACAAAATTTTCACTTTGGTGGTGAAAGAATACATAGATGTTGCGGAAACCGATACGCAACAGGTTGTAAAATAACTGGCGCGCAAACTTGTTCAGCGTATCGGCATCAATGTGCATGCCCCCTTTACGTTCAGGACCAGCAACGGCATAAGAACCCGCGCCGTAATAAAATGGCGGAAGTATTACCAGATCAATCTCTTTTGCCAGCATTTCCAAAGCTCCCTGAACGACCAGGGTATCAACACCGGTGTTCAGGTGTTCGCCATGGTATTCCAAAACGCCCAGGGCTAAAGCAACGGGTGTGTTTTTATCAATAGCTTCCCGGATTTGGTCCGGAAACATCATCTCGTAACGCATAATTCTTTTCCTTTCTTTTAGTTAATTGAATTAGATCTCTACAATTTTCATGAATTTGGATGAAAGCATTTCTACCCCTCCTTCTTTTACGATGACTCCATTTTCCCAGCGCAGGCCAAAATCGGGTTCATAGAAGAACGTATCTACCTGGAAGGTCATGTTCTGTTGTAACTGATAGTCAGAGGTGGATTCCATCCATGGCTGCTCAACCTCCATCATGCCGATGGAGTGACAGGGGCCGTAAAGCATTTGTTTTTCAAATCCACGCGATTTAACCCATGCTTCATAATCTTTCACAACTGAACCTGCAGGTTTTCCGGCAGCCATCATGTCAATCGTCTTAAGATGGGCCTCCAGACCAAACTCGACAAGTTTTCTCTTCCGTTCAGGCAGAGGCCCTATGGAGATAGGCAATCCAACACTCGATGAATAACCGCTGACGCGGGCACCAATATTAAGCTGGATAACCTCGTTGGCAACAATCTTGTTATGGGTCGGCCTGGAAATGGCGTTATTGGTCGATGCCCCGCAGAAGCAATACAAAGAGTGTCCTTCGTACTCCCCGCCATGCTTGTAAATCTCACGTTGGGCTATACCAACAACCTGAAGCTCAGTCATTCCAGGTTTGATCTCCCTGATAATTGCTTCCACAGCCAATTCTGCAATATCATATGCCTTTCGCATGCATTCCAGTTCATTATCGCTTTTCACATAACGTAGCGGAAGGAAAGTTGAATCGGCCTTGACAAGTTCAACATCAGGAAATTGTTCTTTAATAGAGGTAACCACTGGCAGGGGTGTAATGGCCCAACCGACGATGCCCAATTTTTTTAAATTGCCTTTGGGAGCGTACCTGGCAACAATGTCTTTGTAACTGGTAAAAACCATTCCCGGGCATTCAGGTTCGGCAGACTCGCGGTACTCGACCATCTTTTCAATGTTCTTAAAGACGCTGCGATGGGCTGCATAAATCTCGCTTTCAGGCCCCACAAGCAGGACTGACTCTCCCTCTGCCGGAACAAATATAGCAGAAGCTTCAAATGTTGGCCAGTACTCGCTCAGGTACCTCACATTGGCCATGTCAGATTCACTGGCATGGACCAGGCAGGCATCAAGGCCTGCAGCCTTGATATTTGCCTGAAATTTCGAAATTCGATCGTAAAACTCCTGTACTGGAATTGTTGTTGTGTTCATAATTTCTTTTTTAACTTATATAGCTCACTAATTCAGAATTATAGATAATTGTCAATTGTCAACAACTTACTTCACTAAATATCCGGTAAGGTTGGATAACATCCTAAATTCATTTACTCAATTTTGATGACCTTTACCCCACCAGGTGGGACTTCTACGTTGAAAGAGTTGGTTTTGATATTCTTTGAAACTGCTCTCATCCCGATCAGTTCGGTAATTTTTAACCCCTTTATATCCCTTAGTAACACCTCAACCTTTGCAGTTTTAGACCTGTCGAGCACCTGTTGCTTGTTGGTGAATTTTGTCACCCCATTGTTGTTGATCAGGTACAGCAGCCAACCATTCGGGATCTTGTTGAGTCCATATTCAATGTCTCCTTTAACGTCCAAAGGCAAAACCTCTCTCACGATTGAATTGAGAAAGTATTCGATAAACGGGAACGTTTTCCCATAGACCATACTGCTCAAAACATTCCCATCCTGTTTTTCCATTTTGCTTACTGGTACCAGACAATCGACGGTGGAAAGGAGCACATTCCCTTTACCGTAGCTATTCTTGCACGCGAGAAGGTTTCCGTCGGCGTCCTTCAAAAGCGGAGTCGCACTTTTCAATTCGACTACTTCACTCTGGTATTTTTCCAAAAGATCGAACGATTGACCATCAACCATTGTCCTGACAGGTCCTTTCACTTGAACGAAACTCGTTGGAACTTCAGTTTTCCTTTCAATTCCAAGAAACTCCACTGGAAAAAAATCGTTGATTTGTTTGATATTGAGCAGCAACGTTCCACCGTTTTTTACATACTCCATTAGTCGTTCGGCAAGCGCTTTGTTCTTTGGATAGTTTCCCAGCAATACAGCAACCTTGTAGTTATTCAGGACATTAAGGGCAACCGGCTTTTGGGGTGTATTTGGTTCAATTACATCGAAAATATCGCCGTACGGACTGTTGCTGAGCGCCCCCTCGTTGCCTTTTTTGTTCACGGGCGAATGTGGCACTATGGTAAACATGAAGGCATCAATCATCCAGTCGGGCCGCTCATAGTCGAAAATCTCCCACGATTTGCCTCCGTAATTCGGGTAACCTTGTTCAAACGGGATAAGCAACGCTACAGGCGCATAACTGGCGCCCCTTTCAGGGTTTTTCCTCAGGAACTCAAACCAGTTCTCCCAGACCTTCCCATAAGGAGAGGACAGATCCCACATCGGTCTCCCCTTCTTCATGGTCTTTTGTACATAATCCCACCATTGTTCGAGACATACATAACTTGGGCCGCTCAGGTATGCCAGGAACAGACGCCTTTCTATTAAAGAGGAAGACATACCATAACCAGGACCTTTCATGCCCATGTTGTTGCCGGGCATACTTTGTTCCGGTTCGGTAATCCGGTAAGTAGAATAGTTATTGTTGGTAAATTTACCCTGATTATCGTATCCATTGTAATAGAACGCGATGTACCACATCCAATCACGCTGATATTGGCGTGACGCTCCCCTCGCTGAGAAAAGCCCCATCTGATGACGGTAGTGTGGCCCATCTTCACCGCCACGGGTATTTGTAGTTTCCCTCGTAAGCACCCCTTTGCTGGCCTCACCAAAAATATGGTCCAGAAAGTGTGATTCGCTCATGTAACCTACCTTTTCGACATCATTGAAGAAATATTTTACGCTCGTTTCGCAGACTTTTAACATCTGGGCAGTCAATTCTTCCCTGTTTTTAGGCTTTGGAAACTCCCTATCGATGGTTTTCATGAATTCCTTATCGCCGTCTATTGGCTTCTCATACTTCCTGCGCCATGGGGCATATTGAATAAAACCATTATCTGTCTCCGCGTTGATGAAGCCCATGAAATTTGGATGGGCCTGTTTCCATTTGTTGTACGCTTCAATATCAAACTCAAAGTTTTTTATCAGCCTATAGAAAGGACGAATGGTGGTTGGCATGATGAAAAAAGGTGCGTTGGGCCGTTTTTCAATTAATTTGGTAAATATTTCAGGTTCCATTGCATCCATGGATACTTTGTTCGTACCCGGAACGGTCATGCTTTGATTCCAGTATAAAACCCCACTTTCCCTGAACAGAGGTCTAGACTCCAGTTCCCGCAAATCGGGTTTGTCATTATCAACGAAAAAGTCAGGTTCAATACGGTCTGTTTGCAGCAGGTGCCAAAAGTCCCTGCCCATAATTTGGCGAGGTTGCCAATCCTTGCTCACATCAAAATCTTTCCTTGCAACAAGCATATCTTTGCCCGTTCCAACCTTTCCTTGTGAAAAGGCCTGGAAAGCTGCTGTGAGATAAATTACCAGAATTACCAACTTTTGCATTTCAATTATCAATTTTACACTTCAAAAAAAACACTTGTCTACTTAACTTCTACTTTATTTTCTTTTACTGACTTTTCTATGATTTAAATGGAACATATTCAGAGCTGACAGGCCATTCCTGTTCGCCTGCAATGATTGGCTCATCAAAAACATTCAAGAAATAATAGGTGACCCCATCAGGTAAATCAGCTGAAACCTTTCCATTTTCAACCAATGCGGGGAGTTTCTTCCAAATCTGCCTTGAGTCGGGACCGCTATCGCAAGTATAGCACAATTCTGCCCTAAGAACAGGACGTACAGAGGTAACGCTTGCACTAACCACCTTGCCCTGACATTCAATTTTGCCAATTTTAGGTAATTGCTGGCCATCTTTAACGACATGATCTGCAAAACGACGATTGATAGCATAAATTTGACCATTGTCGCTGTGTCCAAGTCCAACAACAAGACTTGAGACTGGGCTGTTTCCGCAGGTATTAACAGAATACTGCCAGTTTTGGTTCGTGAAGTGGATGTCTGTCGTCCCTTTTACCCAAAGGGTTGGAATCTTAATTGAAGCAATAAATCGACCCGGGTCCCACCACCGCATTTTAGTCACTGTCGTTTCAAAAACAGAGCTGTAAACAACTACCGCGAATTTGAAGCGGTTATCTAGAGCCGCCGCGATGCTGGCATGAACTCCTCCCCAAGATGTACCTACAACGCCGGTCTTTTCCGGATTGACACCGGGAAGAGAGCGTATCAATGAATGTGCCAGAACTATCTGGGCAATGGAGTGATATTGCCACGATTCGTCCCGGTTGGTAAAATTCTCACCCATTGCCCAACCTTCTTCAAGATGTGGACGTTCTTTCCATTTTACACTCAGAAGGGGAAGATTGCCATAAAGATCCATGGATATGGCCGCATATCCCCAGGAATTCCACATTTTGACAAAATTGGCATACGCAGTACCGTCCCCTCCATGAACCAATACAACAGCCGGCCATCCACCCGGAGGAACGGGTCCTGCCGGAACGTTACAATAGGCAAACACTTTTGTTGGTTTTCCCAAAAAAGGAACACTTTCATATAGTACGGCATTAACCCCGGAAACTTGAAACGCTGTATATTTTTCCGTAGAAAAAGTTTTGGGAACGCGATATAGTTCTTCAAGGTTCCAAATCCCCGAATAACCTATTGCATTCTCCTTCTCATGTGAATAAGACATGAAAGAGACAACAATACAAATCCCTATGGTTATAAATCTTTTCAAAGCAGCGATTACAATTTAGTGGTCCTGATTTTTAAGGATTGGAGCGGAGGCAATTTATTCTCGGGTTTGTCCAAATAGAAATAGGCTGCAGCCGAAACATCATCCGACCGGTAGTAATTTGTCCATCCATCTGGCAGGTTCTTGTCTGACAAGTCAACAGCTTTTTTAGGGTCGTATAAATTGTATATCTTGAGCGCCTCATAGATGGTCACTACTGCAAGTGGAACGCCTTCCTTCTGTAATTTAAGCACTTCTGCTTTTCCACTACCCCCCATTTGCTGGATACAAACCTTAATATCGTTTTTAAAGAAAATAGGATCCGGAATATGATACCTGAAGAATGCCCATTGCCGTTTCTCCTTGTCGGCTACCAGACAACCTGAATAACGCGTGCAAAATTTACCCTGGCCCCAGGCTGAACCGATATAGTCTTCTGTCCCCGTTCCAACAAGTGTTGGCAGCCCGGTATCACCATCAGTATATATTTTGACTTCGCCTTCCCCCCACCAATGGTTTTTATAAACAGGATTGGAATTTACGCCAATATTTGAACCAAGGAAGCGTCCTTTCCCGGAAATCCCGGGGAGAATCTGAAAGTCCTGACCGATGGCAGTGGCGGTATCACGGTGCCAATAACAATGAAAATAAAGGTTATCAGCGCTCCATTTGTTCATTTTTACAAGGTTTATGTCGTAAAACACCTGTTTCAGGGTCTTGGAACTTTCGTTGGACAGGACAAGTTTTGCAGACTTTTTGAAAGGCATTTTGATATAACAAATGAATGACCTTCCTTCAGGATCAGCAAAAAGTTCATTTTCAAATGCGGTTCTTTTGCCCAGGCCAATTCCAAAAAAATCACCGAAAGGAGCTGAAACTGCTGGTTTTGAGCATCCGTCCCAAAATATTTCAATTTTCAATGAACGCAACATTTCAGGGGTACGGTCATCAATGGTAAACCACATCCGGCTGATCATACCCGGTCCTTCCACATTTAAAAGGGTAATTGACTGACCTCCTTCCAGCACATTACAGGGATGACCCTTTGCACCATTATTTTCAGCGCCTCCATAGCCTTTTGCAGCAGTTATATTCTCAAAACTACTCCACAGGGTTTCAAGGTCCTGGAATTTGTACAAATTACCACTACCGCTTTCAGTCTGCCCATTAACACTCAATATGTTACTAAAATTCAACAATATGGGAAAACATAATGTGAACCAGAATAAATGATTCTTTTTCATGATGGCTGAACAATTTTGCTATAGACTATTCTCATATACATTCATTGTCAAACAGCTAAAAAAGGAAGTTTTAGATCAACGAATATTAAGGTATTCTTTGTCAGGTAAAGCAGGAAACTTAATCTTCAAAAACCAACAAAGAATAGCCTTTGCATACGGGTACGGTTACATGAATATACCCATCCGATATATTAAAAGGCAATGATTTCCTGTCGGGCGCCAGATAGACTTTCCTTGGTGATTTCCCATCATTGCGAAGGGATATTTTAACATCATGCAGATCTATTTGGTCCTCGATAATCTGTGTCTTCGTTCCCCTCAGCTCAGGAACATACGATAGGATGTGCACCATTTTTCTTCCGGGTTGTTCCGTAACAAATACCCGTCCGAACGATGGTATATTTTCGTATTTGATCAACGGCTTAGGCAGAAATTTGTTGAGTACATTGCCAAATACCGTCCTCAGTTCAACGGGCGCCTGAAGCGCATACCCCGCAAATATCCGGTGACTGAAATGGGCAACTTTCCCGTTAATGGTCAGTGCAGGTTTATCGGTAACCTTATCAGGCGGATTGTAATAAAAGGCATACTCCCCGTCCCATATTCGGTTATAATAGGGTTTGATAAGACTGGCCTCGACGCTGGTGCCTGGTAATGGCATTGCCTCAATACCAGATGAATAGAGCGAGATAGGCATATCCGGAAGATCTTGATTGAAATTTTTCCCAACGGAAAAATAGGCAGGATCAAAATCACACTCTTTTTGAAATTTTATGCCCCACTCCTTTTCAAGAACAAATTGTTTCATCTCCTTGTCGAGACCTGAACTACCACTGGAGATAACGGCTTTCCTGGCAGCGATATGGGCCTTGACGCGACGAGTTATCTCGTCATTGAAGATGACATTATCGGGGATGATCAGTATGTTATATTTGCTCCAATCAGAAAACTCATTGACCACATCGAATTGCTGTTTCAGCTCAGAGAGCATACGCACAACGCTTTTAATCACTTTGCTATGACCAATCCCAATTGATGTCTCAGAAGAAACTACGGCCATTTCAGTAATATTTTTCGCTTTATCATACCATAGCTCCCTGGTTTGCAGATCTTTGTATATCTTCTCAATTCTGTCAAGAACAGCATTTTCAAGGTCCCCACGTGGATGAAAATGACCGCCAATATTCGGGCGCATGCCATTGGCCAGGCCGTAGAGCAATTCTGATTTGATGGCTGCCTCTGGACGCAATCCTCCAAAATCACCCCAATCGTAAAAGCGCCCGTTCATGTTCATGATCGGCTTGTCGCCCAGGGTACGCATAAAATGTGATAATACGGGGAGGTATTCATAGCCCCATCCGGCTGTTGGCAGATCTTCGCATTCCAACCATGTTCCGATCTCCGACTGATCCTCAAAGGAGACTCCGTTAAAATAGAGCTGAAAATTCGGATTGATGGCCCTGGCCGCTTTTGCAATATCTTGCGACATACGGCGTGCCGAAGATTCGGAGAATTTCACAACTTCAGCCTGTTTATTCCAATCAATCCCCTTTTCTTTCATTTCCTTAACACAAATGGGGCAAATGCAAGGGTAACCAACCAAACAATCGATAAAAAATCCGGATACCGGGTAATTGTGTGCAATCTCTTCCACCATGGCGATAAGGTGATCGCGGTACGGTGAGTTGTAGCACATGGTTCGGACAAACGGGGTAAAGTGTGGTTCACGGATTTCACGGCCATCGAAATAGAGTGTTGTCCAGTCGCGGTGTAGTATGCCTTCCGCGCTGCTGATCCCTCCATTTATATAGGCAATCAGAGCTATGTCTTTCCGCTTGCATGCATCAGACAGCTTACCAAAAAGGTCATACTTTAATGACGGATGTTTGATGCCAATCTTTGTATTATAATAAGCCATGCCAAGGTTACAGCGCGCATGAAATGTCAATTGATCTACACCACAGCGCTTGATACGATCGGTGAAGGCTTCAGCATCAAAATTTGCGCCGACATCGGGACAGGCCGGCATGGTATGGTTATCATAAAACAGGCAATATTTCGGTTGGTGTACTTTAACCGGATCCTTTCCCCCAACAGGACCACCCTGCAAGGAGAGATGAATTGTAGCCGTAAGGCAAACCAATAACAGTATCATTCTCTTCATATTACTCTAGTTTTGTTGTTTAATTATTATTTAAGGTTAGTAAAAATTATCTAATCAAAGCCGTTGCACACCAGAGCACAGGCGCTTGACCGTGCAGGTCACCCACAATGCGCTTTCGTTTCATGTAGTGCTCACGGTTGTTTTGAATGTCGGTCCCTTCACAAACTTCGGTCTGGTCATCCTCCTGGTTGATGTATCCGATCAATGCCAACCATCCTTTACGGGCAGCAGTTCCATAGGTCTTCTTGTCAAGCCAGCCATTTTTAACGCCTGTTATCATGGCGTAGGTGAACATGGCGGTTCCCGAGGTTTCTTTCCAGGCTTCCGGATCGTCAATGATCTGCCTCCACATGCCATCAGGTTCCTGATATTTCAGCAACGCTGCCATCATCTTTTTGTAACCTGTAAGGATTCGTTCCTTGTTTGGATTGTTTTTCGGCAGGACGCGCAGAATTTCGGCCATGCCTGCTGCCATCCAGCCATTGCCGCGAGCCCAACAAAATTTAGCTTCCGGCGAATGATAGAACAAGCCGTTGTTCAATTGAATCGTATCCAGGTAAAGAACCATTTCCCTGGCTGCCCTGTCGATGTATTTTCTATCGCCCGTAGCCCTGTAAGCCTGTGCCTGAACGGTAGTTATCATGAACATGTCATCAATCCAGATACGTGTTTGCCAGGTATAACCCAAGTTGGCCCATACTTTTTCACCGGGCTTGGCATTCTCCGGAAGCGCCCACTGTGCATCAGCATACAACAATCCAAGATCCAGGTACTTTTGCTGCCTGGTTTTCAAGTACAATTCAAGTGGTACCGATCCAAACACGCAAAAATCGACATGATTGGGTTTTGGCTGAAGGTTTTTTTCAGCATCGAACAAGGGTGAGAACCGGTTTTCGAGCTTTTTATACAAATCTTCATTTTTCGTGACGTCAGCAAACCAGAGTCCGCCAAGCCAGGTGCATACCTCTGGATATGGAATGAAAGTTGGAGGAATCTTCGGATGCGTATCTCCCGAGCGTGAATGCTGGGTTTTCAGAAATTTTCCGGCAATACGGTTACCTATTTCAAGGGGAGACGTTCCCTTTGCCCAGGTTTTCAGGTCGTAACTTTTGGGTTGAGCATAGCTGCCAACGGCTAGGACCAAAACGATTAAAACCGCCAATATTCGCTTCATTGTTGAATCGTATTTTATTGAAAATGGAGTATGGAGCAATATAATTTACATTTTTTATCAGCAGATCAAGGTTACAAAAATGTGCCTTGTCCATGTAGAAATATTGTATCTATAAATAACACAATTTTGACATCCCTACTGTATGCCTTGAAAACAAAGGATATTAAAAGCTTCACCTGAGTTTGTATTTCTGGCATCGTTCAGCAGAACCGGCTTTCATGACCTAGACCTTCCCGCTTTCCGTTATAGAAATCTAATGCAAACAGTAGGTCCTGGCAATATAAGTTGTTCTATTTCCACATCGAATCAATCAGTTTGACAGTCTCATCCACAAGCACATCACCTCCTGAAGGGCCTATA
>Ga0265297_10003868_pt1 | contig 25842 bp, 38 predicted proteins | sample Munlanlwell13791_FD_192502 | JGI IMG/M metagenome (GOLD analysis project Ga0265297, IMG submission 192502) | Leachate microbial communities from a municipal landfill in Southern Ontario, Canada - Leachate well 137-91 | ecosystem: Engineered > Solid waste > Landfill > Unclassified | place...
GGTACATCTCGCTGAACGCAAAGGGCGCCGGGTCGTTGGAAAAACTGGCGTAACCGGTCGACGAGATGTTTGGGGGCGGTCCCGGTGGGCCGCTCCCGGTGATAACTGAACCTGATCTGAGGAGGAACAATTCATGAACAGCATGTCCAGAGAAATGGCGGTCGCCGAGTTCAAGCGCTGGGCGTTTGATATTAAACGCATCAAGGCGCGGCTGGTAGAGGTGCGCGACACCGAAGAGCCGGAGCAGATGCCCGACGGCGCGCCGATCGTAAAATCTCAGACGCAGAGGGTGACCGACGAATCAGCCGAGAAGATCGTCCAGAACTTCATGGACGGAACCTTTACGATGGACCCGGACGGAAACATCACCCAGAAACTGGCGTTCCCCATCGGTGAAGGCGGCCGGATCACCGAGATCACCTACAAACCGCGTCTGACCGGCGCGGAGACCGACGGCATGAAGAGGTTCGACAGCGACAGCGGTAAGACCCGCGCACTGCTCGGCGTGATGTCGGGCCAGCCGGCGGCGATCATCGGCAAGATGGACACTACCGATGTCATCGTGGGGGGCCTGTTGGTACCGTTCTATTTTTTGGGCTGATAGACTGGACGGATGAGGATGCGATGAAAGCGATCTATGGCAGTGTCGCCAGCGAGTTCAAGTCGCTACCCCGTCCGGTCGACAAACTGTACCTCGATGATGGCGATATGTACGGGATACTGTGGTGGTATGACTGCGCCAAGAGACTGTGTAAGGCGGCTAAAGATGCCGCTGGAGGAGGCAGATGAAGAACCATCTGCAAAATGACCTCACCCCGGCCCTCTCCTTGAAAAAGGCGAGGGTGGATAATGTAGGGGCGCGATTCATCGCGCCCGGACTTTTGATCGAGTTCCACCGGGAACACATATCGGCCCGCCGCACGGTGGCCGGTCCCGCTGTTGCCGGACGCCGCGCAGTCGGAGATACTCCTCGCCGATCGCGGGCCGAGAAGGTAAGGGGGCAGGCGCGTCCCGCCCCCGAGACCTTTAATTTGCGCTGGGTGCTTGATCAAATCGCGAGGGCCGCATGACCACCTTTGCCGTATCAACCATCTTCCGGGGCGTCGACCAGATGTCCGGGGTGTTCGCGGCGATGGAACAGAACGGCAGTGCGGCATTCAAGCGGATAGAGGAGTCGGCGTCAAAACGGTTCGAGCATATCAACGGGGTCATCAAAAAGACCGGCGCGGGGTTCGGCTATGTTGGCGCGGGGATGGTGGCGGTGGGCGGTGCGATGACTGCCGGGCTGGTGGACGCCACGCGGGAGGCGAACCAGTTCTATAAGGGGGTCGCCGAGGTATCCACGCTGATCAAAGGGATGTCGCTCAAAGAGGTGGAGGGGAAGTTCGGGCCGCTCCTACTCGATCTCAGCAGGGCGTATGGCCAGTCGGCCGGGGTGATGACAAAATCGGCATATCAGGCAATCAGTGCCGGGGTCGGCGCGACGGTGGACGAACTCGGCGGCTTCCTGAAGGTGGCGGCGAGTGCGGCGACCGCCGGGGTGACCGATGTCGAGACAGCCGTGAACGGGCTGACCAGTGTAGTGAACGCATACGGGAAGTCGAATATATCGGCGCAGAAAGCGGCCGACCTCATGTTCCAATCGGTGGTGGGCGGCAAGACGACCTTTGAGGAACTGTCGGCATCGCTGTTCCATGTGATCCCGGTGGCGGCGGCAAACAAGGTATCGTTCGAGGAAGTGACCGCGGCGATAGCCAGTATGACCGCGCAGGGCACTCCAACAAAGATCGCCACCACTCAAATGCGGCAGATGATAGTCGAACTGTCTAAATCCAATACGGCGGCGGCAAAGACATTCCGGCAACTGTCCGGGCAGGCGTTTCCGGAATTCATGGCGTCCGGGAAGTCGCTGGCCGATGCTCTGAAGATCATGGAGAGTGGAGCCCAGAAAAGCGGGAAACGACTCAGCGACATGTTCGGTTCTGTTGAGGCGGCGCAGGCGGCGCTACAACTGACCGGAACCGGCGCCCAGAAATTTGCAGCCGATCTGGATGCGGCGCGCAACAGCGCAGGCGCCGCCGACGCGGCATTCTCAAAAATGTCGGAATCGTCGGCATTCAAGTTTGAGCAGATGGAATCGGCGATCAACCGCATCAAGATAGAGATCGGCGGCCGACTATTGCCGATCATCGATAAGTACATGCCCGATATGTTGGCGTTCGCCGACCGTATCGTGGGGCTGATAGACGACGGGACGGTGAAGAATATCGCGCTGATGGCCGGGGCATTGACCGCGGTCGGCACGGCATTCCTGTTCGTCTCGGCGGGACTCATGGCGACCAGTTCTGCGCTGGCGCTGGTAAATGCCGGGTTGATGGGACCGATACTGGTATTCGGCGGCACTGCCATGCTGGTTGTGGCGGCGGTGGCGGCGATGGCGATATCGCTGTATTATTTCTGGGATGATTGGGTGGCGGTATGGGATCAGATCACCAGCGCGGCATCCGACGCCATATCGTTTCTGACCGATCTTTTTGGCATACTGGCGTCAGGTATAATGGCGCTCCCCGATCTGCTGATGGGGTCGCTCTATGCGGTCGGTGCAATGATCATGCGGGCGATCACTCTGCCGCTGAAAGGGGTGTTGTCGCTGGCGGCGATGATACCCGGAACAGTGGGGGAGAAGGCGGCGGCGGCTCTGAGTTCCATCGAGGGGGTGCAGGCGGGTCTCGACACCGGAATGTCGGCGCGGTTCGTGGCGGCGGGCGCAGTGTACGAACAGGAGTCTGCGCCGTTCCGGGCATCACGCGAAGCGGCGTTCATGGCCGGTGCGGGGTATGACAGCGATATGGCGCGACGGACCGCAGCGGCCGATCAGTGGGCGCTCGGTATGGCGTATCAGGGCGGCACTGAACGGGCGGCGGTATCGTCTGCCGATTTCGTGCCGGCGGAACATTACAATTCGAATATCGCGGCGGCCACGACGATCCGGGAACGGGAGATCACCCGCGAGAAACAGAAACTGGAAATCGAGATCAAGGGCGACGGCGCAAAGAACGCGGTGATCGGCGGTGGATCCACGCTGGATCAGTTCGACCTGCGTAAGACGCTGGCGCCGGTATCGGGTGAGCGATGATAAAACTTAGAAATTACATACGGTTCGGTGGCCCAGACCTCTCGAACGGATATCTGGCATCGGATGGGTCGCTCTATACCCCGATCTATATTTCGTTGTTTGGGGGCAATCTGGAGGCCGATACCGGAGAGCGTCGGCAGCCGCCCGGTGTCGAGAATCGTGACTGGTGGGGAAACCTGATGCAAGACGCCGCCGGTGAGTCCCGCTACAACAGCGCTTTTGAACGCGCGGTGATATCGACTCCGTTCACCTCGGCGGCGTTCAAGGAATTCGAGCGGGCCATTGCGGCCGATCTCGACTGGCTGATACTGGCGAAGATCGTAAAAAAGATGGACAGCGATTTCCTGCTGGTATCACCCCGGCAGTTGGAGATCACCATCAATGTGGAACGACCCGACGGCATTGAAGAAAAACATCAATATCTATGGGAACGAACATGACGGCAACGGCAACGATACGCAGTCGGATCATCAATGGTCTGCGCCATTATCTGAAGATCGTGTTCCCTGAGTTCCGTGAGCGGAGCGATGTGGATAAAACGGTCGAGGGTGCGCTGGCGACGGTGGTCGCTCCGGAGATCAAGCAACTGGAACGGTACGGTGAACAGTGCACACGGGAGGCATGTCCCGCCACGGCATCATCGCGCGAGAAAAGCGATCTGGGACGCGGTGAGGACTGGGGCCGATTAAAACTCGGGCGCGACCCCTACGCCGCGACAGGCGGTGAATATACCATCGCGCTGACCGGGTCAGGGTCGGTCGCCGCCGGTGCGATGTTCGTTAATCCGCTGACCGATCTGGTCTATATCCTGCAGGCGACAGTCACGGTGCCGGGTACCGGCACGGTGAAGAGCGCGGGGACCGGTGCAGAGGTGGCTCTGGATGTCGGCGATACGCTGGCGAGCGATCAGAAGTTTTCCGGCGTGGATCAAGAAGCGACGGTTTCAGCGATAGTGACGGCGCCGATAGCGGCGGAGACCTTTGAAGATTTCATGTCGGCGGTCCGCGATAGTTTCCGGGCGACACCGCGCGGCGGGGCTCCCGGCGATTATCGTGTGTGGGCTGGAGAGGTCGTCGGAGTGTATAAGGTCTATCCGTATGCGGATACCGCAAATATGGGAAATAGCAGGGTATATGTGCAGTGCGAAAAGACCGCCGATAATCCATCAGGGGTTCCTGACAGTACCCCCGAGACTGTTGGCATCACACAGGATGTCGAAGATATTCTGGATGAATATGAGCCGATGACATCGGGTTCTTTGTATGTGTCGCCCATTCTGCGGTTACCCGCAGTGGTGACGGTATACGGGCTCAGCGATGCGTCAAAAGAAGGAACGATCGAAACGATGATCGGCGAATATCTTTACGCAAAAGAACCGTTCATCGATGCGCTGGACCGTGAAGAGGAGCGGATAGATCGCATATCGCGCGCTGAACTGTTCAGCACGATACAGGCGGCGATACTACCGGCGACTATCAGTGATGTATCGATCGTGGTCAACGGCGCGAACTATAACGAAGCGACCCTACCGATGGGGACGGTGCTCTATCCCGACGATGTGGTGTTTACGGCATGACAAAGGTACTGACTCCCACCCCCGAATCGGTAGACTTCGGAACGGTTAAGATCGGCGACTCAAAAACCGTCGATGTGGTATTGGAATCAACAGGAAGCGCCGGACCTACCGTGACCGCTGGAACGGTGACGGGGCATGCTGACTTTAGCGGCGGTGCGGCCGATGAAACTGAATACCCGGTGCAGGTCGATCTGGGAAAGATATGGACGGTCACCGATACCGATCTGCCGCCGCGGCGGTCATTCGGCTGTGTGAAAGCGGGTTCGTGGATATATGTGGTCGGCGGGCGTCGGGACGATACCGAAACTATTTTTAATGACTGCTGGCGGTCGCAGGATGGCATATCGTGGACCCGCATGTCGGCTGCCTGTTTTGATAAAGGTCGCAGTGATCTTGCGCTGTTTGAACACGAAGGAAAACTGTATGCCGTCGGTGGACTGGTGGACGGTGTAGCGACAGACGAGATATGGGTATCGGAAAACACGGGATATACATGGACAAAAAGCACCGCAGTGTTCCCGCAAAAATGTGCGCGGATGGGGTATGCACAAACCACCGGTGGTTTCGGGATATATGGCGGCATCGACGAGACCGGCACCTACAGCGATAAGTTCAGCCGGGGGGCAACGCCGTTGTCATGGTCTCAGGATGACGCACAGGCACCGGGGGCCCGTGTGGATTGTGCGCTGGTGTGGACCGATACTTGGCTTCTTCTGTGCGGCTATGACGGGACCGATCTCATTGACGACTGTTGGGTGCATTCCGGCGGCAGTTTTTCCGATACCGGCGGTCAGCCGTTCGGTGGAAACGGTAGGGCGGGAGTCGCGGCGGGAGGAACTGCCGCGATACTGTTTGCGCATGGCGGTATTGATGACATGGTTGAGCGGGGGGCTTTCGAGGGACAGGCGACGATGAAATATAGTACCGATGACGGTGCAAACTGGGCGACATTCGGCACGACAAAGACCGGACGGGCATACCATGCGATGCAGGAGATCAGCGGGAAGATCGCGCTCATCGCCGGTGAGGGGTGGGCATCATGACCTCTATATTTTCTCCCGGATATATCGGATATCTTGAGACATCCGAGTTCGGCAGTAGTGTGCTCACGATACCGGTCACCTTTACTCCGGTTGAGATGGGGGCGCGCGCCGGTGTGCTGAGTATCGTCGGTGACATGGATGTTTCTCCGCTGGAGATACCGCTTTCCGGCGCGACGGAGAGTGATCATATCCATGCGCGCGCAATGGAGCGCCGTATGCCGACCGGATCGGCGTGGCATCATGAGACCATGCGGGCGATTCTCCGTGGGCTGGGGGTGGAGATGTCGCGAGTCCGGATCGACATGCGGACCCGGGCAACGATCGCCAATATGCTGTTTGGGCTGAACCTTGAAAACTGGTTGGAATATCTCAACATCAGACCAACCGGGACCACCGAAGAAAAACAGCAGGCGATCACCCGTAAACTCAGTGACATCGGCGGGCTGACCGCTGCGGACCTGACCCGCGAACTGCAGGCGGCCGGATTCCCGTTGACCGTCTATCAGAACAAGTACAAGGTGACGCCCGATCCTATGCGGCTGGGCGAAGCGCGCGCGATGCTGGGCGTTGCAACGCTGAAAACTCTTTTGAAATACTATTTCAAGGATTTACGAAGTCTTGAAAACTACATACCTCTGTACATGCTGGGTGCGGCCGATACTCGTCTCGGTGGTTCACGGCTGGGGTATCAGCGGGAGAGCGGCGCCGAGCTGATCGCAAACAGTATCGACCCGCAAAACGATAATCCTCTCTGGGCGTCACTGCCCGATGATCCGCGCCGCTGGCATTACGGGTTTGTGATCAGCGGTGATACCATATATGATATCAAGACCATAGATGAAGAGCGGCAGACCGAATTGCGCCGTCTGATACTGGAGATAAAGCCATTAGGCATGTGGGCGTTTTTGATTTGTGATTACGAATAACCGAAGAGGAGAGGGATCATGAGAACATTAACCGGACAGAGCATTCCGAACATCATCAGCACTGATGGCGATTATCCCTATGGCCGCGCACAGGACGAGACAATCCCGGGCGCGGGCGACGGCACCCCGATCACCGAGAAAGTGGGCGGTGGTGGAATGGCCGACATCTATCAGGCCGTGATCGAGCAAATGCGGCTCGCGGGAATTATTCCGAACGAAGCGCCCGAGAAAAAAGAGGCCAGCCAGATCGTTGAAGCATTTGGCTGGTTCGCGCCGGTGGCGGTGATAAAATGCGGCGCAACCCTTGATAACGCAACATATCGGGTGCTGGGCGGAAAGTATCAAAAAGGATACACAGCGGAGATCGAATACGGATCTTTTGTGGCCAATGGCAAAGTCGCCCTGTACAAACTCACCATTAAAAAAGATGGTGCGGTGTCGGCCACAGAAAAGTATCTGGTAAATGTGGTGACCGGAGCCGGCGGGTTTCCGATCGCCGGAACCTCAGGAACATCCGCCACCGCTGTCGCCGTATCTGCATCACATGATTTCACCGATGGCTCGAATTGGGCGTTCTATAACGATACGGCAAGCAACATAAATGTGGCGGCTGGTGATCTGTCCGATGCCGATGCCGATGATCTCAAAACATGGGGCATGATCATCACCGTTCACCGGGTTGTGTGATGAGGATGATCGCGCAGAATGACCTCACCCCTGCCCTCTCCTTAAAAAAGGCGAGGGTGGATAATGTAGGGGCACGATTTATCGCGCCCGGAGTATTATGTTGCTGAAAGTCGATGACACAGAAGTGCGCCGACATCTGGAGGCGCTGGGAAAGATGAGCCGTGGCGCGGCCCGTAAGGTCTGCGCCCGGACCGTCAACGGCCTTGCATTCGCGACCAAGAAAAACACCGAATCGACACTCGGCCGGTTTCAGTTCCGGTCATCATCGTCAAGATCATTCACCCTGCGGGGAGTCTCCGTTGCGAAAGCGAAGCCGACCGGCGATATCCAGTCTCAGGTCGGCGCGATCGGTAACCCGCAGGGGACCAGTCGACAGGCGCAGAGAGTATCCTATCTCGCGCGGCAAGAACTGGGCGGGCGCGTGGCGCAGTTAAAATCCGGCGGCGGCATGTTCCGTAAGATGCTGGTCGCTCCCGATCCCGGCAGTAATAAAAAGGGCATGACCCCACGGCTCGCCGGACGCGCGGCATATCCGAGCGCGGCGCTGGCGCAGAAATTCCAGAAACGGTCATCGCGATTCGTGCGCCGGCTGAAGTTCCGTACCCGTGACCGGATACTGTTCGCGTCGGCCATCGCCGCAGCGAAACAACAGGGGAAACCGTATGCCATTACACCCTATGGCGTGTATAAGGTACAGAAAAGAAAGGTGAAACGGATACAGGCGTTCAAACGTGGGATAACGACCCCGGCGCGGCCGTGGCTAGCACCCGCTCGCCAGATGGCGGTCAATGAGAGTGGCGCGATATTCGTCAATGCGATGAAACACACCATGCAGGAAGCGGGGTTCAAAGGATGAATGACCTCACCCCTCAGAATGACCTCACCCCTGCCCTCTCCTTAAAAAAGGCGAGGGTGGATAATGTAGGGGCACGATTTATCGCGCCCGGAGGATGCCGATGACATGGCGTGATGACATAGCCGATTGTGTGATAGAGACAGCGGCCGGTGACCGGTTCGTGTTTGAGTTCCGCGACCTACACAATAAGCGTTCCGAACGGACCGCAAAATTCGCATTTAGAACCGATGGCGATTACATCCAGAAAACATCGTCGGGTTCCCAACAGATCGGTGTGTCGCTGTGGTTCAGTGGAGCGCTCTGCCTTGAGATGGCCGACAGTTTTGAGGCGGCGACTAAGGACCAGCGCCCATTCAGATTTTTTCACCCCATCAAAAAGAAACCCTACCTTATGCAAATGCTGTCCATCGATCGTTACGATGCGTTGGCAACAGCCGCCGGCGAGGTACGATTCGATCTTGACCTGCATGAGACCATTGAACTTGAGAAACAGGTAAAGCCGGAGAATGTCAAGCGGTTCATCGATACCACGATCAACTATGTGAAACTCATCAGTGCCGATCAGTACGGTGAAGCGATATCGAAAAAGACGCCCGGCGAGATCGCAAAGATCAAGGCGGCACTCAATAAGACGATCGCAAAGATGGCAACGGTGGTAGAGGCATACGACCGGGTGACCGATACTATCGCCGGTGTACAGTCGGTGATCCTGACCGCGCAGTCGATGATAGAGACACTGGAGACATCGGCGTCGGCATTCGCCGATCTGGCATTTGGCGTATTGCGCACCATACAGAACAGTATTTTGTATGTGACCGATAAGGTTGACTTTTACCGGCAACTTGCCAGCGACATCGCCAACGCGGAGGGAGCGCTGGAAGATCCCGCGACATTCAAGCTGATCAATAACGCCATTACGGTGGAGCAGGCGCGGACCGCATCGCTCGCGACCGAGGATGATTACCCGACAAAAACACAGATATTCGCGCTGGCCGATGAGATCACGGTGGCAGCGGCGGCGTTCACGGCGCAACTGGACACCATAGAAGCGGCGGCAATAGAGGCGCAGGTCGAAGAGTTGGAACCCGATACCCAGACGCCGACCCTCATAGCCGATGTGGTGACCCGCGCAACGGGACAGTTGGCGGTGATCGCATACCGCGCAAAACAGGAGCGGACCTACACGATGCCGCGCGATGAGGAAATGTACTCGCTGGTGTACCGGCTGATGGGTGGCGATAACCCGGCGGACCTAGACGCCAAGATAGACCGGTTCATCGCCGCAAATGAGATCGGTGGTACCGAACTGTTCGAACTGAAAAAAGGTAGGGTGGTGAAATATTATGTGTGAAGACCTCACCCCTGCCCCTCTCCTTGTAAAAGGCGAGGGGGCTTGGAGGAGTTAAATGGCGACGGTGATCCATACGGTACAGGACGGCGAAAACCTGCAACGGATCGCGATTCGGTATCTCTATGATGCCAGCCGTTGGCCCGAGATCAAGCAATCGAACAACCTGACCCGCGATGATATCTATGCGGGACAGATATTGCGGATCAATACCGATGAAGATCCACAGGAAAAGACGGCGGACTATGATACTGTTGGGTTGGAGATAGATGGGGTCGCGCTGGTCAACGTGCCGGGGGTGACGCTCGATCTGGCGGTGGGAGTGATCGCGCCGCAGTTCAAACTGACCCTGCCGAACGAGGCTGTTTATCGTGATCTGGTGCCGCCGTTCGGGTATCAGGAAGTCAAGGTTTACTACCGCGATAAGCGGGTATTTACCGGGACCGTGATCAGTGTCGCGCCCGATGAGACGGCATTGACGGTGGCAGGATATGGTGTCCCCGGTGTGCTGGCGACAGTGACGTTGCCTCGAGCGATGTATCCTCGGACCCTACGCGATCAGGCGCTGGATGCTATCGCCAAAAAATACTGCCGACCGTTCGGTGTAAAAGTGGTGGTCGAGGCGGCGGCGGAAGAGGCGGCAAAGAAAAAATTCGCAAAAACCGCCATTGAACATACCGAAACAATCGGGGATTATCTGATCCGGCTGGCAAAGCAGCGCGGCTGTATTCTGACCAGTGACGCAGCCGGCGCCTGCGTGATCGCGCGGGAGACCGAAGAGCGGGAGCCGATGCTCGATCTCGAGGAGCCAATGACCCTAACGGCAACCTATGACGGTTCGAAGATATACAGTGACTATTACGCGATGCGGGAAGGGAACCGCGCCCATGCGTTTGCAGAAGCGAAAAAACAATTAAATATCAAGGTGTTCCGGCATACTACGATACAGAGTAGAGAGCGTGGTGGAAAGGAACCGTTGGCCGATTTTGTAGCGTCGGAGATCGGCCGGACCATGCTGGCCGCGATGACATTTAACATCGATCTGCCGTATGTGACCGACGCGAATGGTGATCTGTTTGAGCCGCGGGCGGTGATGCGTATCGTGGCGCCGCGCCGGATGATAGTTCAACCAACGCTGTTCACGGTGATGACAGCCGCATTGACATTCGGAGAGACGGGCGATACCGCAAAACTAGGATTGGCTCCGTGCGACGCGCTGGCAAATACATGGACGGAGTTTTGGAAATGAACTCTCTACGCATCATCGAAATAACAGGGACGCGGGTGGTGGACGACGACATTGTCGCCGAGGCGCAGATCGTCGGTGACGATAATATTGAGGATACCGTGTTTACCCTGCCCGGGTTCCAGTCGCGTCCGCTCAACGGCAGTAAATTCGCAGTGATGCAGATCGGGTCCGGGGACTATTTCTTTCTCGGGATGCCACTGGCGTCCGGTGTGGAGCCGGGTGAAGCGCGGATGTTCTGGACCGACGGGAACGGAGTCCTGAAAGGGGAGATATTCGGAAAGGCGGACGGTACCCTGACCATCATAGCGCAAGGGAATACCAGCGTGGATGTGACCGGGAATACGAATATCAAGGCAAGCGGCACCACGACGGTAGAGGCGACCGGCCTATTGACCGTGAAGAGCGCGGCGCAGGTGACACTGGATGCGCCGAAGATCGCTTTGCGCGGGGCGTCCGCCGAGGTGATCGCCGTCCTGTTCGATGCGTTCACGGCGCTGGCGACGGCGACCGATGGTTTCGTGGGACTGCCGCTATCGAGCGCCGCCAGTATGGCGTCCGCAGTGTCTAAAATAGCGACACTTAAGGAGTAAGAATGAACGACCGGAACCTCAATAGCGGTAGGGGCTCAGGCCGCCCCCAAGGTGAGCCTGACCCCGCTCCGGTCGCCACTGCAAACCTCACCCCAGCCCTCTCCAGAGTGGAGAGGGAGAATACTGTTGCCGGAGGCATAGCCGATGCCGACCCCCGCTGAACTACTTGGGACCGCGATCTGTACTGCCATGCTGGGGGCGACCCCGCCGCCGGCAAGTCTGCAAAAACATATTGACTGGGCGCAGGCGTTCCTCGACAACTATACCGGCGGTGGCGGCAATACCGTATTGAGCGGCACCGGAGCCCCCGACAGCGGTCTGGGCGATGTCGGCGATTTCTACATCGACACAGCGGCATGGGATATCTATGGTCCCAAAGGCGGCGGTGGCTGGGGTAGTGGCACCAGCATGATCGGCCCACAGGGAGATCCCGGAACACCGGGGACCGTCATTGAGATCGGTTCGTTGCCGCCGGCAACGCCGTCGACCGGCGATTTGTGGATAGACACCAGCACATGAGGACAGTATGAGTTTTCCCGGCGGGACATTAAAAAGATATGACGGCGCTAATTGGGTTGGCCCCGCGAAGTTAAAATACTGGGATGGCGCGGCATGGCAACACAAACCGCTATTTCGATGGGATGGCGCGAACTGGCTCGAAGTCGATACCGGGCGCACGGTTGCGGCCGATGCAATCGGCACCTTTGAGATAGCCGGGACCGTGTCGCTGATAGACCATGTCGAGGCTTCCGGCTCATTCGACATAACAGGGACGGTGACAGTAGCATGAAACAAAAAGGCGGTCACGGATTAAAAGCACGGATCAAGATAAATGACATCCCGCAATGCGATATAGACCTTATCAACCGCTCGACCTATACCGTCGAGATAAAGGACACCGTGACCGGCAAGGTAGAATCCAGCGTCACCCGACCGATGCGCTCCTTCACCGCGAACTTCCTGCGCCTCCTGTGGGGCCGCATGACGGGAACCGCCTGCACTGGCGGCCTCGACATCAACGATACGGCAATCGACGAGAGTAGCGGGAAGGCGACAAACCTCAAGTGTGTCGGCGCAACGACCGGTCTCAAGAAATTCGGGATAGCCATAGGAACCGGCACCGGAGCGGTGGCGCAAACCGACAACAAACTGACATGGGACACCGGCTTTTCTACTTACGGCGCAACGACGCTCAAGACGCCAACGACTATCAGCGGCACGGAGATATATTTCGAGATACAGAAAGCATTTGTCAACTCGACCGGCTCGACGCGCACCATCGAAGAGATAGGACTCTGCACAACAGGCGAAGGCACTGAAGCGGACAACAACACCAATGTTCTGATAGCGCGGGAACTCACCGGCGGCGATGCCGTAGCGACGGGAAAGACGGCGACCGTCGTGTTCAAAATATCTTCCACCTTCACGACGGACGGCGTGATAAACAACATTTTTTTAGAATCGCTTGAAGAGTCTTTTAGAAACAACACGGGAAACTATTGGAAAGAAAGAACGGCGTCCGCATCGTTTCCCGCAAGAACAGGAGCGGAACTTGTTGCTTATAAAGGCAAAATGTGGTTGATAGGAGGAGTAAATTCCGGAGGCGTTTTAGGCGATGTTTGGTCGTCGTCAGATGGAGTCGCATGGACAAAAGAGCGCGACAGCACCGACCCAAATGGCTTTGTTTCTCGTCGTGCGCATACCGTTGTTGTTTTTGTTGACCCTGCGGACAGCGTGGAAAAAATGTGGGTAATTGGTGGATATACGACCGCCGATGTTAATAGCGTTTATAATTCAACTGACGGAATAAACTGGACGCAGGTAAGAGCGGACGGAGCGGCAAGCGGTTTTACAAAATGCCGCGCTCACGCATCCTTTGTTTATGACGGAAAAATGTGGGTTGCCGGTGGCGTCGGTGTTGACGATGTTTATTACTCCACCAACGGATCGACATGGACGGCGGCGACAACTTCGGCCGCGTTCGGCAGTAGATTTTCGGCGGGGGCAGTTGTCTACAACGGAAAAATGTGGCTGATAGGTGGAAGCGCGGCAACGCCAGATGCAAAGGCCTACTATTCCACCGACGGCGCGACATGGACAGAAGCGACAGCAACAGCGGCGTTTGGAAACAGAGAGACGCTTGGTGCGGTATCTTACGCAGGGAAAATGTTTGTATTTGGCGGCCGAAGCGCCACCGCGGGAACATATTATATTTCAGTTTATTCGTCAATTGATGGAGTTACATGGACACAAGAGACTAGCGATTGGGGAGCCGGCGCAAAAGGGTTCGATGTCGCGCCATGTGTTTTTTCTGGAAGGGTCTTTTCTACTATTCCTTCTAACGGTACGACATACTATAATGCGGTCTGGAGTTTTATGTGTTCTATATTTGACCTTGACACTGCGGCGGGGATGAACGATTACGCTCGTATCGACGCGGCAAGCGGGTCGGTGTACGGAATAACGGCAGGCACAGGGACAACGAATTTCACCGGCGCAGATGTTGCTCTCGTCACGCCGATAGCGGATGGTTCTGGCGCAAGCCAACTTGACTACGGCGACATGACAGACGCGGGGCGGCTATCCGAACCGACGGTCAGCGGGAGCGACAATGTCATGCGCCTTGAGCGCGATTTTGACAACAACAGCGGCGGGTCGATAACGATAAAGGAAGTCGGCCTGTCCGCGAAAGGACTCGACGCGCTCGGCATACTGCTTATGCGCGGGAAAGTAGACAAGGCAGTAGCAGACGGCGCAAGTGTGCGCGTGGCGATAGAATTGGAAACAAGTGTGTAAAAGAATTGACATGAGACAGGGCCGACGATATAATTTTCTGTACTTTGGAGGGATGCAATGAACATCGAGCAAAACAAAAAGGGCAACTCCGAGCAATTCAATGACCGCATCGCACTGGTGGCCCAGCGCGACCCGTTGTTCATTGACCCGATCTTGAACGATGCCTATGATGACGAACTGGTGGCGGTCCCCGAGACCCCCATCGAGTTCGGCCACCGCGGCCCCGGTCGCCTGTCGGTGCTGGTCGGGCAGGAGAACGATACCGAGACGACATTGCCCGCGTGGACACTTGCGGCGCAACTGCTGAAAGACGGCCTTATCATCGAGACAATCACACAGGTGATCCCGGCGACCCCCAGCGGACATTGGATCATGACCGCACTGGGATTCACGCAGGCAAACATTCTGCTGGCCGATTCGGTGGTGCTCAGCGGTACGCTGGAGTCCCCGGCTGATACCTCTGCGCTGAAACTTTCGCTGGTTGAACATGCGCCCGCCGCCAATAACGACGACTCGGCGCTGGCAAAGCAGGCGGCCGGACACATCATCATAGCCGCAGGCAACGCCGCCGATGGCGATATCATCACGCTCCCCGATGGGGTCAATACCCCGGTGCTGGAGTTTGATGTCGGCGTTAAAGCGACCGGTTCGGCGCGCCTGACGGGCGACGCCGGAGCAGAGATGGCGACAAACGACATAGTGAGCGCATCGGAAAGCGGCCTGCGGTTCAAAGCCAGCGAGACTAAGGCCATTCCCGAAGGGACGGTGCCAGTGGTGGTCGATGCTGATACCAATGTGCTGGCGGCGGTGGGTCACGGACTGGCCAATACCACGAAGGGTCGTCTGTCGGCCGAGGAAGTGGCGGCGGTAAAGGCGACCGGGTCGGTACGGGTGACCGCCGCAGGGGCGACGGTAATAGCCGCGGGGTCGGTGTTCAGTGACGGCGCGAATCAATTTAAGACTGATGCCGAGGCGACGGTTCCCGATGGCCCGGTGTCGGTGGTCGCAGACCCCGATACCGAGAAATTTGCTGCGGTGGGTCATGGGCTGGCGGATGATACCGTGGGTCAATTCACGGCTGAAGAAGTGGCGGCTGTCGCGGCAACGGGAAGCGCCCGGCTGACCGGCGCCGGCGGCTCGGTCATTGCCATTGATGACAAGGTGCTCGCGGGTGCCGTTGAGTTCAAGGCGACCGAAGAGGTCACGGTGCCGCTGGAGATACTGCCGGTGGTCGCCGATAGCGATACCGAAAAATTCACGGCGGCCGCTCATGGCATGGCGGATGATAGCGTCGGCCAATTCACGGCCGACTATGTCAATGCGGCTACCGGAGAAGTGGTATTAACCGGTGCATCCGAAAGTGAAATACTGGAAGACGACGAGGTGAGCGCCAGTGGTGACACTCCGATAGTGTTCAAGGCGACCGAAGGTAAAGCATTCCCCGCAGACGGTATCGCAGTGACCGCCGACAATACTACCAATAAATTCCGGCATGACGGCCATGTGTACGCCATCGGCTCGAAAGGTCAGTTCACCGGTGTCACACTTCCCAGCGGCATCGCGGCATCGACTGATTATTACATCGTCTGGACCGACGGCGATTACTTCCAAGTGTCGCTGACCGAAGGCGGCCCCGTTGATACCTTCTCGACGGATGGTGACACGGTCGTATTCACCGCGAGCGTCCGGAAGATGGTAGTTGCGGTCGAGGCGGTACTTGCGGGGCCCAGCGGAAATGTGGATGCCGGCGCAATAGATACCCTTTCTGCCGGACTGAGCGGAGAGGGGTTTACCGCGGTGACGAACCCGGAGGCGTTCACCGATGCCGATGACGAGATGGATCTGCCGAATGGTATCCTGCCCGATACCGATTACCATATAGTTAACCGGGGGGTTAACGATTTTCAAGTGTCGCTGACCGAAGGCGGTGATGCAGTCGAATTTTCAACGAACGGGACCGGCGTGGTCTTTACCGCCAGTGCGGTCAAGGTCGATGTCGCCATTGCGGCGGTGGTCGCCGGTGCCGCAGGTAATGTGGATGCCGAGGCGATCACGACGCTTTCGGCCGAGGTCATCGCAAAGGGCTTCACTGCGGTGATCAACCCTGCGGCCACCGAAAACGGCGCGGATGCATACCAACTCCTGCCGACCGGTATCCTGCCCGATACCGATTACTACATGGTCAGTCGGGCCGCCGATGAATTCAAGGTGTCGCTGACCGAAGGGGGCGATGCCGTCGAATTCTCGACGGCGGGGACCACGGTGGTCTTTACTCCGACGGTACGGAAGGTCGATGTCGCCATTACGGCGGTGGTCGCCGGTGCCGCAGGTAATGTGGATGCCGAGACGATAGATACCATACCGACTCCGATAGCCGGAGTGACTGCGGTGATCAACCCTGCGGCCACCGAAAACGGCGCGGATGCGTACCAACTCCTGCCGACCGGTATCACGCCAACCACCGATGTCTATATCAGGGACCGGGCGACCGACAGTTTCAAACTGGCATTGACCGAGGGGGGAACCGCTATCGATTTCAGTGATACCGGCACCAATGTGGTATTCAATCCCATCACGCGGAAGATCGATGTTGCGGTGATCGCCGAGGAATACGGAGACGCATACAATCTGGATGCCGCGGCGATAGATACGCTGTCCGACGACCTGACGACCGAAGGGTTCACGGCGGTCACCAACCCCTCAGCGACCAGCGGCGGCGTGGATGCCGGTGGCGCCGTAACCCCCGGCCGGACACCGGTCGCGATCGGCAGTAGCAACTTGGTGACGATTCAGAATCTTCATGCCGCCATCGAGGCGCTGGAGGAGTCTGGCGATCTGAATATGCTGGGGATCGACCTCGGCACCGGTCGGCTGAACCTGCTGAATACCATACCCGGAGCGGCGGGCAACCAACCCATTACAAAAACCGGCGACAACATCACCGTAAGCGGCATGACCGGGGGCGCGGAGGCGGTTGATGTTCGGGGCATATATGATGCTATCAAGGATATCGAAATCAATATCGACGAACTTAATGTCGATGTGGATGCGCTCGGTGAAAAAACCGATCCGCCGGTGTCGGGGGACGCCGAAGAGGATTCAACGGCGCGCGGACTGGTGGCATTAGGCAAACGAACGGTGAACCGGCTGATTTCGATTGGGTCTGCTCTTCTGGGAATAAAGACCGGTACCGATAAGATACCCGCGCAGGGTCAAGCCCTCGCCGCCGCGAGTACGCCAGTCGTCCTTCCCGCCCTTATGGTGACAGACCTCAAGGCCGTCACCGAAGCAAGTGCCGCCGACATCAAAACGGCAGTCGAAGCGTCGCAAGTCATAGACGCGGCAGAGCATAACGGGGTCGCCGGGTCAAAGAATGTCGGCGTGACAAATCCCCCGTGGACTCGCGTGTCCGGCCCGACAAGCATGGGTGCGGCGGTTTCTTTTGTCACCACGACATGGACTGATCTCGGCGCGGAAATAGCCGTCACTGGATACAACAAAATCAGGTTCTACCTTACCGTTGACATCAACGATACTACCGGCGCGGCATTCCGTATCATGCTGAAAGATGTTTCTGCCGCCGCTGACGAGTATGTCTATAAGTTCTTCACGGTCGCCGCTGGCGTGGTGACCTGTGACGATGCTTCGTGGACGCTCGGTGACGCTGACGGGTATGTCGAGATCGACATCAGCGACATCGGCAATACCGTCGCCTATGTGCAGGCGCAGATATATTGTGGAGCGCAGGGTGCGGCTCCCGGCAATGTGACCGGCAAATACATGCTGGCTTATTAAGGGGGCGACAATGACGAAACTCATTCTCACCGCTGACAACTACGCCGACATCATCGCGAAGTACCTTGAAATCAAGGCGGCGCGTCGCACGGAAGCGGAAATGTGGACGGTGCATGGGTATCACCACGACGCTACGAACGCCGCCATTGCCCGTCACCGCGACGAAAATGACGGGCTTATACCGGCACCTATCCCTGAGGAAACCTTTACGCTGACGAAGGCAGAACTGGAAGCCGTCGCCGTGAAGGTCGGGGCTGATACGAAGGCCGCCGACCTCAAGGAAGAGGTGCTTGTCAAGAGCGGTGTTGCCGCAAAAGAGCCGGTGGAACTGAAAGAGGTGTAGGATGTATTTTCTCGATGTTGAAAAGACCATGCACCACAATATGCTGTGGTTCGAGAAAAAGGAAACGCCGACTGCCACCAGTTTCATGGCGATGATAGGCACAAAGCCAGATGCCGATATGACATTCCAGATCGACGCAGGCGATAACGCATGGGGCAGTTGGCTCCAGATAATAGGAGAGGACGATTGGCCTGTCGGCGCAAAGCATGGCGTTTTTGACCGTATCGGCTTGACGGCCACCGAGAAAGCGAAACCGTATGTCTTACAGATAGCGTGGGGCGCAACGGGCGCGGCCGGTCTTGCGGCTGGTGACTACACAACCGAGCCGATATTACCTGCCGCCGTGACAGGAGAAGCGCAACCTGTTATCTTTGACAGCGACAATATCCCGGATGGCAATAAGGTGTGGGCGCGTTGCCTGTGTCCGGGGGAAGCAACCGGCACGATGAACTTTTACTTTGGTGGGCATATCCACTAGGGAGATAACATGAGTACTACACCGTACCTCGATAGCCTCATCGCGGCGGGACTGATTGACGCTGATTTTGCGTTCATCAACGGAACTCTATACGACACTATCAGCGGTAGAGTAATAACGCCGGGAGCCGCATCACGGTTACAGCGTAATGGGTTAGTGACTGACCTTACAACCGACAACACCTCATCGGGAACCGTGTTGCAAAATGTCACGGAAGGCACGGTCATGTGTCTTTGCACACCGCGAGCGATAACGGCTGGTGTTCCCGCCGAATCTCTTTGCTTTGCGAGTGATATGGCAACTGTGGGTGCCGCCGACGGTTTTATACTCGGAACGCGCGGCACATTGGGAACAATTAGATTTGCTGCGTCAACAGTCGCTGGTTTAAATGTGACAGCAGAAGGCGCGGCTGGTTCATTCGTGCTTGGCAAAAAAGCGTGGTTCAGCGGTACATTCAAAAACAACGACGCGGTAAAAGTATTTTTGAATGGCGTTGAAAGCGGGTCTGCATCATACGCTGGTAAAACAAAGTCAAACGGCGAAATACTGTATATCGGAAATAGAGCTAGTGTCTCTCGTCGCATTGCCGGTCTGTATGCGCGGCTTGTATCTATCAAGGCTGCCCTCACCGGCGCACAGCAGATAACACTACAAGCCGAACTGGATTCCGTGATTTACGATTGGAACACCGGCGGCATCATCATCAACCCGGCGAATGATGCGGTGGTCTACGATTATAAGGGCGGCTTCGGTATCATCGAATCGACCGCGAACGAAGGCGGCTCTACCGGCGCACCGATCGGCAACACGGAATGGGTCTGCGGCGATGCGACAGGCCGGTTCAAGGTAGTCTACGGAACCGGGCCGAACGGTGAGCGCGGGAAAGGAATTAAATGCATCACCGGCGGCGACATTGTGCGGAACTCGGTAAGCGCAGGCGGCACTTGGACTTATAACTGGTACGATGACTCTGCAACCGCTTGGAAAACGCAGGCAGACGCCATCCATGCGGTCAATACCTTCACGCTGGACACCGACGATATTCTTTGGATAGCGGACGAAGCAGGGCCGCGCACATACGATATTCGACACACACCGTAACGGAGGCTGACGATGACTCAAAAGAAACTGCTTCTCTGGCTCTCGATTGCAACGGCGATTGGAACACTCCTCGGTTGGATGGGGAAAATTGCCTACGACTGGGGCTGTGAAGTCCAGAAAGTCGAACAGGTATCACAGGCGACTTCTGAACTCTACATCGATGTCAAGGAAATCAAGTCTGACATCGGCGACATCAAGAAGGACGCGGCAGTCACAAAGGAGAAGGTAAGCAACATCGTGAAGGGCCTCGACGAGATACGGGGCTGGATACGCCCCCGGCAAGTAACTATGTCACAGGAGGATTAGACCATGAAGATCATCGGTATCATCATCGGCATTATTGCGGCGTGGGCTGTCCGGCTCTTGACCGGCTGGCTAGCCGTTACCTTCGGCGCAGAGATCGACGCGGCAACACAGGCCGACATGTTAAAATACATCACCGCCGCAATGCTGGCGGTCTGTATCGGCGCTGTTGAACTGTTCGAGCGATTTGTCTGGCCTCCGATCAAGGCGCGACTCATCGCGTGGTGGCGCAAGAAGTTTCCGCCGGTGATACCATGACCGGGATTATCACCATCGTCGGCGACTCCATACGGCTCGGTAAAGAGATCGTCGAAGCGCTGAACAAAAAGCAAGTCAATGAAGCGCTGAACAAAGCCACCGAGAATCTGCGGTTATCACAAGCATTCGAGGCCGTGGTGAAACACTACAAGCAGGCGGCCGTCGATGCCGAAAAGAAAGCGGACGAGCGACTGCTGGAGATAGAGACCCTAAAGCGGGACCTACAGGAACGAGACAACACCATCAAAGCACTGCTGAAAGCAGAGGAGGAAGAAAAATCATGAAGAAAGGATTGCGGGCGGTGATCGCCCTGTTTTTGATGTCGATCTTGATGATGGGATGCGCCACGACAGAACTGAAACTGCCGCGGGACTACTGTGCGCGGTTCCGGCTGGAGTGGGCGCCCGAGAACAATGTGCCGGCGCAGACCATCTGTGTCTGTACCGAGGACCTATGGCCGGGTCTGGAGGCGGCGCTGGGTGCGCTGATATCGCGGCCGAAAGACATCTATCCCACCGGGATCGTGGAGCCTGCCGACTGCGGGAAAGACCTGCCTCAACTCAAGACCAGCGCGCCCCCGCCGGGGACCGATCCCGATGTAGAGGCCATGTTGACTCGGTAATCTGCGGAGCGATTCCGCAACAATTCCACGCTGTTGCAAATTAATCAAAAAAAGATGCAAAATTAAATTGCATTTATTTTCCTCGGTGCTATAGTCCGAGATGTGAGGTCCGCGTCAAGGCCGACACCCACCCAGCCGCAAAGGTGGCGCGGGCCTCAGTCCCCTGCGGGGGATGCTTGACATAACGAGTGGCGCGGACGGCCCAAACAGTCCGGGGGACATCATGAAGACGAAGATCATCGAGATCATCAACAGACATCGCGACGAAGCGGTTGCGGCGTTGCGGATTTATGCCGCGTCGGCGGAGATGTGTCGGGCGATGACATCGCGGGTGCATCTTATCGACGATATCTTAAAGGAAATCAATACACTTCCGGAGGAACAGAGATGAGACCCTACAGATCAAACAACGGCGCGGCGCTGGAAACGCGGGTGCAGCCCGACCCTCAACTGGCGGAACGGCTATCCGTGCTGTTTGGGTCATTATCGGCGGCGGCGCGGATGGCTATTGAGATCATCGAGACGGTGCTGGAGTCGTTCCGGTATCTGGTTGATGCTCGAGACGAGGATTGTCCGTTCACCGAAGAGGAGATCGCAGAGATGCTGGGCCAGTTCATTCGTCGGCAGATTCTTGATATGAGGCATATCGAGGAGATGTCTGAGCGGCTCTCGGCGTTTGTGGGAGAACGATTTGCAGACCGCTGCGACATCGAGCGGTACATGATCGTGATTCATCTATGGCTTTTGCGCTGGAGGTCGTGATGGGACGGATAGCCAGAAGGACCATTTGCGGCGATGGGTACCGGGTCATCAATAAAGATACCCATTTTATCATTACGCTGGAGGGGGCGAAGGTGCGGGTCAAGTCGCCCACGAATGAAGTCGCCAGGACCGCCCATGCCGTTGCCGATATCGGATATTTTCGCGGAGTATGGGAAGACACTATGGCTCAGGATGCGAAAAACAAGAAACACGCCGAGCGGCAGATGCAGGAACTGAAGAAGGTAGAGGCGGCGGCAAAGGCCGACATCCCGATAGAGCAACGGCTGGTCAAAACACGCGCCGGCGTGAAGCGGTTGGTGTGGGTGATGCCGTGGTGGAAACGCGCCCTGCGGTGGCTGAAACGAAAGATCATGCCCGCTCAGGTAGAGGTGCCGTTGCCGGCGCCTGTGAAGGAAAAGGATAAAAAGGAAGGCGGGGAAGTGAAATGACATCAACCGCGGTCGGACCGGTCATGATGATCTGTAATGCGGCCGATCGGTGCACGGTCGACTGTGACGCGAAGGAGCCCCACGCACTCGGCTATGGCCGCGCCCGGTGGGTAGCAACGACAAAGCAAGTATTTGCGATCACTGAGAACAGGGCGTTGCTGGAGGGGGAGGTTGCCATTGACCGTCTGCGGCGTTTTGAGACGCTGGAGGCGGCGGTGGTATGGATCGTTAATATGTTTCGCCGCAGGAAGTACCCTACGACACGGGAAGGATTTCTGCGGCGACTGGACACAGCGGGATATTCGGTGACTCCGGGACAATCGGAACGGGTGAGAGGATGCCTGATGCGGGTCGGGCGTCATCTCAAGACATGTGACTCAATACGAGGAGGAATGACCGGTGGCGACACTCAGATGGGAGAAGTTCTACCCTAGAAAATGGCAGTCGGATGCGGCGCTGAGATGCTGCTCGGCGGGCGCGCGGGGGGTATGGATAGAGTTGGTCTGCATCATGTACCAGCAGGAACCAGAGCAAAAGGGTTATCTCGCTTATCCGGGTCGGATAACCGAACCCTTAACCGACTCGGTTATCCTGCGGCTGTCAGGATTGCTTGAAAAGGAGTATTTTGATGGGATCCGGGAACTGGAGAAGGCCGGTGTGTTCAGTCGGACGCCGGACGGTGTAATCTTTTGTCGACACATTGTTGAAGAGGCAAAGAAATCAATAACTAACGCTCAGAACGGAGCGAAGGGTGGTAACCCTCGGTTAACCGATGGGTTAACCGACTCGGTTAAGCGAAATGGTGAAAAGTCGGATAAACCTAGAATTAAGAATAAAGAGTTAAGAGATAAGAAAGAAGAAAGAGAGAGAGAAGAGGGAGAAAAGACGGCGCCCGAGGCGCCTACGCGCGCTGATATTGCTACGCAACAAAAAACGGGGAAGAAAACGGAACAGAAGAAACGGTATGGCGGTGGGGATCGGGTCCAGTTATCCGAGGAACAGTTCGTGCGGCTGGTGGAGGATTACGGGTTGGATCCGCTATGGAAGAAGATAGAAGAACTTGATATGTATATTCAGCGGCTCGAGGCATCACAGCAGGGGCGCAAAAAGCTGGCGACGATGTATAGTGACCACAACTTGACAATACGAGCGTGGTTTCTGAAAGATGGGATGAGACGGGCGGTGACTCCGCAGCAAAAAAAGGCGCAGGAGAAGGAGGAGGCAGATCGTAGGGCGGCTGTAGAGGAGAAGGTGAAAGAACAACTGATTGCCGAATATAACAGGAAACACGGAATAGTGGGGACCGGTGGTGATCGGACTTATGAGCCGACATCGGATGAGGTGCAGATGGCCTTGAATGAATTGGAGAGTGACGATGAAGATGAATAGGATAGAACAACGGATGCAGATAGAACTGGTGAAATATATGAGGGCATGTTTGTGCCCGGGGGTGGAGTTCCTGCATGTTCCGAATGAGGGGAAGCGATCAAAGGCGGGTAACGGTATATTGAAGGCGATGGGGATGCTGCCGGGCGCTTCTGATCTGATCGGGTTTGTGCCGCCGGCGGCGCGGTTCTGGGCGCTGGAGTTGAAGCAGCCGGGGGAAGAGCCGACAGAGGATCAGTACAAGTTTCTTGCGGCGGTGAATGCGGCCGGTGGGTTCAGTGACTGGGCTGATGATATTGCTGAGGCGATAATAACTTTGAGACGATGGAGGGTAATCAGATGACGGGACTTTTGATCATTGCGGAGATCGGCTGGATCGTAAATGTGGCATTATTTGCTATTTTTATGGCGATCGGGCTGTTGGCGCCGAATTTTTGGAGGCGCTGGTCGTTCTGGGTTGCGATCGCGGTGCCGTATTTTTATCTGGTGCTGTCGGTGGCGCTTGCATGGGAACAGATCGATAGTTGGTAAGGGGGTGCATGATGGCGAAGAAACGGGCATCGAAAATGTTGACTGAGAGAGAGCTTCGAAAGATATTTGAGCGTGATTTTCAGAAGATCGCCATGATCGATACCGATAGGATCGGCCGTGGGGGGCGTCCAAGTGGGCCGTATTTCCGATTTCTGGAGGATACGGTCAGAACCTATTGGCCGGAACTTAAGGCAATGATCGCGAGAGAGAATAGGTTGACCATACAGCGCCATGATCTTCGCACGGCGCAGACTACCATATTCAACGCAGGAATGGAGAATGCTCATGATCAGAAAAGATGATCGGCTGTTGAAGGTGCTTTGCTATGCCGCAAAGTCGGGTTTTGAGTTGTCGGTATTGGCCGGTGATATCCCGGAGAAAAAATCGCCGACAACGGAGTGGCGAGTGCAACTTACCGAGCGGGTGCTGAAATGTCAGCGGGACTACGAGGCGGCGGTGGCACTGATGAAAGCGGTGAAGGGTCGGGTGCCGGCGGAACTCAATGGCGATACGGTGATAGAGACGACTGCCTGCGAGTGGTCGTGGAATGAGTTGGGGTGCTACGATACGGCATGTGGAGGATCGTTTGAGGTTACCCACGGGACCGCAGAAACGAACGGGATGCTGTACTGCCCGTTCTGTGGAAAAACGATCAGGGTCGACGAGAAGTAAGGAGGCAAGCAAGCGATGAAGATCACGGTTGGAAAAGAAAAAGAAATCATTATCGAAGAAGCGAGCGGTCAATGGTTCACTTTCAAAAATCATATTTCGGGCGACGAGATCGATGTCAGCGTCGAGGCGGCGTTCGGGACGGGATTTGTCGTCACTTATGGCGGTTGCCGAATTTCGTTCAAGGATGGATTGGTGCGACCGGTCGACTTGCCTATGGTGGAGACGGTACCCGAGAAGGCGTGCGATGATGAGTTGGCTGAAGAATGTGATGCTTGCGACGAGTATCTTGGAAAGATGAACACGCCGCCGTCTAAAGGCCAAACTCGTTTTTCGATTTACGCCGCCGAACTGCGCCGTCGTTGTAGAGAGATAGCGAAGTTGCAGAAGGAACTCGACGGCTACAAAGAAGCGCACGATGACGAACAGCGGCTTGTGCGCGAACTGGATATTATCATCAATGGCGAGGAAGGTGCGGCCAAGCAAGCGTCGCTGTGTGATATTGTTGCACAGATGATGAACAAGAAAAGACTTGAAGAGATCAAGGCCATCCGGGTGACCGGGATGGTTGACAATGTGCGGCTGGCCGATCTGGTCGCAGAACTGATAGCGGCTGTCGAGGAGCAGACGCGCGGTTGTCTGTGTGACAGATGTGGATTGCTGACAAACGATCGAGAGTGTCCGAGGAGACCTAACCCATGATGATCATACTCTCGGTGCTGGGACTGGTGTTATAATTTTATGGCCGATATGGCTAAAGAGAAAGGAGGTTCGCTATGATCATTATTCTGATCGGGCTCGGCGCGGTGATCGTGACGGTGTGCATCACGACGGCATACGGTCTCGGGCTGGCAATGAAGCAGGCAAAAAGAAAAGACTCTTTACAAAAATAGGTACTGTGGTGCCAAATCAGCGGATGCACAGCTTGTCTGCGCGAC
>Ga0265297_10003869_pt1 | contig 25834 bp, 29 predicted proteins | sample Munlanlwell13791_FD_192502 | JGI IMG/M metagenome (GOLD analysis project Ga0265297, IMG submission 192502) | Leachate microbial communities from a municipal landfill in Southern Ontario, Canada - Leachate well 137-91 | ecosystem: Engineered > Solid waste > Landfill > Unclassified | place...
GTCTCCGCGATATGGCTCCCCACCATCCCGGTGGCCCCCGTGAGGAACACGTTCTTTCCGTTCCAGAATTTGTCCATGCAATCACCAGACTTTCCAGGGCGCCTTTCCGGAAACCCAGAGCTCCTCGAGGTCGTTCTTGTCCCTGAGTTTGTCCATGGGCTTCCAAAAGCCGGAGTGTCTGTACGCCATCATACCCCCTTCGGCAGAAAGCTTTTCCGCCGGTTCCCGTTCCCAGGCGGTTTCGTCCCCTTTTATGTAATCGAACACAGCAGGCTCAAGCACGAAGAAGCCGCCGTTTATCCAAACGCCGTCGCCCTTGGGCTTTTCCGAGAAATTTTTCACGGATTCCCCCTCGATGTTCAGCACTCCGAAGCGGCCCGGCGGCTGCACCGCAGTCACAGTTGCGGGCTTCCCGTGCTTTTTGTGGAATTGGACCAGGTCCCTGATGTTTATGTCCGAAAGTCCGTCCCCGTAAGTAAGCATGAATGCACCGTCTATGTACTTCTGGACTTTCTTCACCCTCCCGCCAGTCTGCGTTTCCAATCCTGTATCCACGAGGGTGACCTTCCAGTCCTCGCTGTGCGTGTCGTGCACTTCCATCTTGTTGCTTTTCAGGTCTATTGTGATGTCCGAGCGGTGCAAAAAGTAGTTGGCGAACCATTCCTTTATCATGTAGCCCTTGTAGCCGAGGCACACCACGAACTCGTTGAAGCCGTAGTGCGAGTATGTTTTCATTATGTGCCACAAGATGGGCATGCCGCCTATTTCGACCATGGGCTTCGGCCTCACGCTGGTCTCCTCGCTCAGCCGTGTGCCCAGCCCCCCTGCAAGAATAATAGTCTTCATATAGCCCACCTACCTAAGTTCTGCGGGAGTTTTTTTAAATAGTCTGATTAAGCTCCTTGAATTTTTTTATGCCCTTGGGAGTCCCTATGTCGTATATGGCGCATTCGGTTTCATAAGCCAGCAGCGCACCTTCATAAGCCAATTTCGGGAAAATCTCCCTTTCCAGGCTTATCTCCATCCTCTTCGCGTAATCCGGGAGGTCCTTCCTCCTGATGAAGCACATGCCAGTGTAAACCTTTCCCTTTCCTTCGGTCGATTTCTCCATGAATTCGGCCACTTTCCCGTCCGCAGTCCTGACCGCCCCCCGCGCCTTCCTCTCCTCGTTGGAGAGCAGGAGCGCGCTCCTGTTCCTGTTCTCGCAGAAGGACATGAAGCCCCGGAGGTCGAGCGGATAGAGGAAAGTGTCCCCGTTGCACACGAAGAAGCGGTTCGGGAGGTCCTTCTTCATGTAAATCAGGGCCCCGCCGGTTCCGAGCGGCTCATCTTCCACGAGCACATCCACATTGTCATCCTTGAATTTGAGGAATTCCTCGCCTTTGTAGCCGGCAAGCAGTATTATCCTGTCGAAATGGCCCGAGTAAAGCCTTATGAGGTGCGAAAGGAACGCCTTCCCGTTTACCTTTATGAGCGATTTCGGGACCTTTCGCGTGATTGCACCAAGCCTTCTGCCCTTTCCACCGCACAATATGTACAGAATGCGCATAATCCTGTTTTTCAGCAAATATTTATAATCGCGAATGCTATTAATATCGGATTTCTGGGGAAACTTATGGTTAAGACGATAAAATCGCGCGCACCCATGCGCATAAGCTTCGCAGGCGGAGGCACTGACGTGGCCCCGTTCAGCGACGAGTACGGGGGCGCGGTGCTCAACACCGCGATTTCCAAGTACGCCTACGTGACGCTCATCGAGAGAGACAGCGGCATAGTGCTCAAGTCCTCGGAATACATTCCGGGGCTCCAGTACAACGAGAAGCGCGAGCTTGTGGAAGACGGGAAGGTTGACATACTCAAGGCGACGATAAAGAACTACCTGCACAGCAGCAAGGGGATGGAAATTTCCTTCTTTCTTGACGCGCCCAGGCGTTCTGGTCTCGGCGCATCGGCATCGGCGTTCGTGGCGCTGCTTTCAGCGATAAACCAGGCCGAATCCCTGAGCATGACCCGGAAGAGGATTGCCGAGGAGGCGTGGCGGCTGGAGCGCGAGGAGCTCAACAACATCGGGGGCAAGCAGGACCAGTACGTGAGCGCCTTCGGCGGGATAAACTACCTGGAATTCTCTTCGAAGGGCGTGGACGTTTTCCCGCTCAGAATGGATGACAGGACCGCGATGGAGATGGAAAGCAGGATAATAATATTTTATTACATGCCTAGGGACGCCTCCGGGGCCGTGCTCGAAAGGCAGATAGCGAACGTGATGGAAAAGAAGAAGGAGACGATAGACGCGCTTCTCAGGAGCAGGGAGATTGCAAGAGAGATGAAGCAGCTGCTCCTGAACGGCGACGTTGAAGGGGTGGGGAGACTTCTCGACGAGGGCTGGATGGAGAAGAAGAAATTCTCGGATTCTATTTCATCCCCGGAAATTGATTCGCTCTACGCCCACCTGAAGGAGAAGGGCGTCATCGGGGGGAAGATAAGCGGCGCAGGCGGAGGGGGCTTCATGTTCGTCCTGTGCGAGGAGAACAAAACTCTTGACGTTTACTATTACCTGCTCGAGCTTGGGCTCTCGCCCATATTCCTGAGCATAGACAAAAGGGGTGCGGCGACATGGGCGTGAGCGAAGGGAAGAAGGGCCTCGCGGAGGCGCTGGAAAAAATCAGCGGGGCGGAAATAGTTGAATGCTCCGCGGCGCTTGCGGACGCGCTGAAGCGCGGGAACAAGATACTTATTGCGGGCAATGGAGGGAGCGCAGCCGACGCCCAGCATTTCGCGGCTGAATTGGTGTGCACATTTGAAGACAGGGGAAGAAAGGCGCTTCCCGCATATGCGCTCACCACGAATTCAAGCGTGATGAGCGCGTGGGCGAACGATTTTTCCTTTGATTCCGTATTCAGCAGGCAGGTTGAAGCGCTCGGGAGCAGAGGGGACGCGCTGGTTTCCATCACCACGAGCGGGAAATCCAAGAATATTCTACTTGCGATGGAAAAGGCGAGGGAAAAAGGGCTGAAGAACATCCTGCTTTCAGGAAAAGGCGGAGGGGACGCGGCGAAGCTCGCGGACATCGCGATAATTGTTGATTCGAGCAGCACGCCCCGCATACAGGAATGCCACATATTCTGCATACACGAGATATGCGCGATTCTGGACAGGGAGTTCAAAGATGAAAAATAAGGCGCTTTTCCTGGACCGGGACGGGACGATAATCGAGCATGTGCCCTATATAAGCGACCCTGCGAAAGTGGGGCTCGTAATGCCCGTAATCCGGAAAATGCTGGAGTTCCAGCGCAAGAATTACCTCGTCATAATAATAACCAACCAGTCTGGAATCGCGCGCGGATTTATAACGCAAGAGGAGTATGATGCAGTTAATACGAAGATGCTCAAGCTGCTCGAAATCGCGGGCGTAAGAATAACCGGTATTTTCATGTGCCCTTCGCATCCTGATGAAAAAGACCCGCGGAGGAAGCCGAACCCAGGCATGATCCTGGAAGCGGCGGAGAAATTCAACATCGACCTGCCCGAGTCAATCATGGTCGGGGACTCAGAGAACGATTTGGAGGCCGGGAAAAGGGCTGGAGTGAAAATATCGCTTCCGGTCGCGAAATTCCTTAATTTCTCACTCTGAGCGCATGAGCATCCACACGATTTCCACGTGCGAGTCCTTCATGCCGACGCGCCTGAAAGCAGAGCGCAGGAGCTCTATGTCCTCCTTTCCGAAAGCCCTGAGGAGCGAGAGGAAGACGAAATAAATGGCGCAGCAAACGAGGAACAGAATTCCCAGGACTCCGAACTGCCATACCTTCTGGAAAGCCGGGCTGGAAGCTATTTCAGCCGGAAGAGGGACGCTGAACCCGAATAAAACCGCGAAATAATCCTTCAGCAGGAGGAAAGCGCCCAGGGCCAGGAGGGCGGCAAGGAAGGGGCGCACGCTGCCGGCTAGGAAAGTGCCGCCCGCGAACTTTCTGGAATAGTAAATCAGCAGGAGCGAAACCGAGATAAGGGCGATTGCTGAAGCGAACGCCGCGCCCTCCATCCCGTAGCCGGGTATGAGCAGGACATTGAGAACCACGTTGAGGAGCGCTCCGAACACCGCGATTCCCAGTTCCACTTTCATCAGCCTCATCGCCGCAAGGACCGAACTGTGAACCGTGCTCGCGGTCCTGAGGAACACCCCTATTGTGAAGATGGAGAGCACAAGCGCCCCGGATGCATACGCAGAGCCGTAGAAAAGCACGAGTATCTCTTTCGGGAGCGATATGAGCAGCATCGCCGCCGGAACCATGAGTATGAGCACCCAGCGCGTCGCGAACGTCGAGCTTTCAAGCATCTCTTTCTTCTTGCCCTTCGCATAAAGCTCGGATATTATCGGAAGGAATATGTTGCCTAGCGCGGACGGGAATATGGAGACCACCCCTCCGAGCGTGGTAGCCATTGCGTACACCGCTATTACGCCCGCGGCCTTTGAGGGGTCTATCATGTATCCCAGCATTATCCTGTCGCTCGACGAGATGAGGATCCACATCGCTGTTATGACCGAGAGCACGGCTCCGAAAGGGACCGCCTCCTTCAGCGCCTCCACCTGGTCTTTCAAGCTGACTTCCGAGGCTATGCCGCTCTCATCAATCATCTTCTTCACGTACCAGAAAGAGAGGAGGGCCGCGAGCACGAACGAAGCCACATAAGCAGCGGTGAGGCTCAGCACGCTGGAGCCGATGAAAACGAAAAGCAACACAGTGAGCACGAGCTTGAGGGCGTGCTGGCTGTTGGAAAGCAGGACCTGCGTCCGCACGTTCTTCATGCTCAGGAGCGAGTAGCTGTTCAGGTTGAGCAGGCTGTTCACGAGCACGAAGAACGCGAGCACCTGCATTACTATTTCTAGGTCCGGATTCCCGGCGCTCTCTGCGATGTAGGGCGCCCCTATCATTATGAGAATGCCCATGAGCACCGAAAAGAAAGTGACGAACCAGTATGCGCCCCTCAGCAGCGCATATGCCTTCTTTTTCTCGCCTTTCCCCATATAGTACGGTATGAAGCGTGTGAAGGCCGCGAACAGTCCCAGATCCCCGAAAATCCCGAGTATGCTTATGAAGCCCAGTCCGAGGTAGAAAGTGCCTATGTCCTGCTGGCTGAACAGGCGCGTGGACACCATAAGGTAAACGAAAGAGATGATTTTGAAGAACAGGTTGCCGACAAGGCCCCACACAGTGCCCTTCACGACCGTTTTTTGTTCCTCGAGCGCCATCGCACTACCTTTTTACAATCTGGTTTCACTTCTCCACCTCTATTTATTAAATTTCTTCAATATTTATTTCCGGTCATTCTCATGAAGCTAGGCCTTGAAATCCACCAGCGGCTGGATACGCACAAGCTTTTCTGCAGCTGCCCAGCGAAAGAGGGCAGAGGCGAGCCCAAAAAAGTCGTGCGCACGCTCCACCCGGTTTACAGCGAGATGGGCGAGGTGGACAAAACATCCCTTGCGGAAGCCGAGAGGGAGCAGACTTTCGAATACCTGTTTTACGATGACTGCTGCTGCCTCGTGGAGCTTGATGAGGAGCCGCCGCATCCGCTTAACGCGGAAGCCCTGCGCATCGGGCTTGAAATCGCGCTCCAGCTCAAATCCAGGCCCGTGGACGAAGTGCACGTGATGCGCAAAACAGTGATAGACGGGAGCAACACGTCCGGATTCCAGCGCACAGCGGTAATCGCGATGGGCGGGAAGGTGGAAAGCAAGAACGGCGACGTGCGCGTGAGCACAGTTGCAATAGAAGAGGAGAGCGCGGGCATAGTTGAGAAAAAAGGGGGGAGAGCGATATATTCACTCGATAGATTAGGAATTCCGCTGGTCGAGATAGGGACCGAGCCGGACATAAAAAGCCCCGAGCACCTCAGGGAAATTGCCGAGAAAATAGGGCTCATGCTCAGGGCTACGGGGAAGGTCATGCGCGGCCTCGGAACGATAAGGCAGGACGTGAACGTGAGTGTGGAAGGCGGCGCGCGGGTTGAGATAAAAGGCGCCCAGGACTTGAAATCCATTGCGCTTATTGCGGAAAACGAGGCGAAAAGGCAGGAAGCCCTGCTTGCGACAATAAGGGAAGTTGGGAAAAGATTCGGCGGAAAAGCCGAGTTGAGCGGAAAAATCCTGGACGCGAGCGATTTGTTCAAAGGGACTCAGGCGAAGCTTCTGAAAGCCGGACTGGATTCAGGGCAGAAAGTGCTTGGAATGAAGCTGGAAAGGCACGCAGGGCTGCTCGGAAAAGAGATAAACCTGGGCAGGAGGTACGGAACCGAGCTGAGCGACTATGCGAAAACCGCTGGCGTGAAAGGGCTGATACACAGCGACGAGGACATGGAAAAATACGGAATTGCGGATAAAGAGCATGCCGATATTTGCAGGATGCTCAAAATGGAAAAAGAGGATGCGTTCGTGCTTGTGGTCGCGCAGGAAGGCGTTGCAAAAAAAGCCCTGGAAAAAGCGCTTGCGCGGGCAAGGATGGATTTCATCCCGAAGGAAACCAGGAAAGCCAACGCGGACGGCACCAGCTCGTTCATGCGCCCTCTTGCAGGGCGCGCGAGGCTTTATCCCGAAACCGACATCCCGCCGGTGCGCGTAAGCGCGGAACTGCTCGATGAAACAAGGTCCGGGGCTTCCGAGAGCCTGGAGCAGAAGAGGGAGAAGCTTCTCAAGCTGCTCAACAAGGATATGGCAGAACGGATGCTGCGCTCCAGGAACCTGAATGTTTTCGAAAAGCTGGTTGAGATGAAAATCGAGCCTACGCTTGCAGCCGCGACTCTGGAGGATACGCTCACAATGCTCAGGAGGGAGGGCGTGGAAGTAGGCGGGGAGCATGTGCTCGCGCTTTTCGCAGAGTACCAGAAGGGGAGCTTCGTGAAGGCCGCGATACCGAATTTGCTGAAGGAAACCGCAAGAGGAAAAAGCTTGGAAAATGCCCTTGACGAGAAGCAGCTGCGGAAAATAAGCGGAGCGGAACTAAGGAAAATAATAAGGGAAAACAGCAAAAGCATGGCCGCGATAATGGCCAAGTACCGCCTGCGCGTGGATTCAAAGGAGGTTGCGGAGCTGATAAAGTCTATGTAACTATGGTTACATTCAATCCTTCAGCGCCCGCTCAACTATTTTTTCGCTCTCGCCCAAATAAGTAGAGTAATCGAACAACTTATCCACTTCCTTTTTGCCCATCTTCTTCCCAGCTTCGCTCGCGGCAAATAATACCCTGAGATGTTTCCCTTCCCTGAAAGCTTTCTGGCTCAGCTCCCGCACGCATTCGTGCGCCTCCTGCCTTCCCATCATCCCTCTTTCCGTAATTGCAATCATCAGTCTCTCGGCCATTATCAGGCCGTTGGTGAGCTCCAAATTCCTCTTTATGTTCGCAGGGAAAAATTCCAGGCCCTCGAGTATCGCAGTAAGCTCCTTCAGCATGTAGTCCAGCACTATGAAGCTCTCGGAAAATATGAATCTTTCGTTCGCCGAGTTAGTCAGGTCCCTCTCGTGCTCCAGCGCGATGTTCTCCATCGCAACCGCTACATTCCCCCTTACTACGCGCGCAAGGCTGCACACTCTTTCGCTCTTGTGCGGATTCCTCTTGTGCGGCATCGTTGAGGAACCCACCTGCTTTTTTCCGAAAGATTCCCCAACCTCCCCAATCTCCGTGCGTTGCAGATTCCTCAGCTCCTTCGCGATTTTCTCGGCTCCAGCCGCAGTGAGCGCCAATATCCCCAAAATCTCGGCATGTCTGTCTCTCTGCACGATTTGCGTCGCGACCGGCGCAGGCTCCAGCTTCAGTTCATCCATCACCAGCTTCTCAATTTTCTCCCCCTCCCCTTTGAACGTCGCCATCGTTCCCACAGCTCCGCTCATCTTCCCCACGAGAATCCTTTTTTTAGCCTCCTTGAGCCTCTGCAGATTCCGCCCTGCTTCCTGGTAATAAAGCGCGAATTTCATCCCATATGTAGTAGGAGTTGCGTGCTGGCCGTGCGTCCTCCCTATGCAAATAGTTCCCTTATGCGTAACCGCAAGTTTCTTCAGCACAACCCTCAATTCCTTCAGCCTTTCCTCAATCTGCGCAATCGCATCCCTGAAAATGAGCGCAGTGGCAGTATCCTCAATATCGTAGCTCGTGGCCCCCAGATGCACGTACGCACCCGCGCCCCCTGCCTGCTCGCTGAGCGCCTTCACCATAGCCATCAAATCGTGGTGAATCTCATCCTCGATTTCATTCACCCGTTCCATTTTAACCCGGGCCTTTGCACCCTCTATTTTCCCGACTGCATCCCTGGGAATATTTCCCAGCTTCGCATGCGCCTTCACAAGCGCAATTTCGACATCCATCCACCTGTCCAGCTTCGTCTTGTCGCCGAAAATCCCGCTCATCCCGGTCCTGTACCTTCCGTCCAAAGGTGAAACGATATCCATAAGCATCCCAATTCCCTTATCGGAAACCGCATTTTAAAGCTTAATCCACGAACATAATTCCATGTACTCTTCAAAGATTTCCGCGATGCTGAAGAAGGCAGGGATTTCCATAGGCGACCTAGTGAGAATTGAAAAAGCCGGCCACACCCACGAAGGCATACTCATGCCCCGCGCAGGAGAGAGCGATGAGCTGGTGCTCAAGCTCGAAACCGGCTACAACATAGGGATAACTCTTGAAGGCGCGAAGATGGTCCTGATAGAAAAAACTCCAAAGAAACCCGAACCCAGCGAGAAATCCCATCCTCGCGGCGAAATCGCGATTCTCGGCTGCGGAGGCACCATCTCTTCGAAAGTGGACTACAAGACCGGCGCAGTTTCCCCTGCATTGAGCCCTGAGGACATTTCCAAATCCTTTCCGCTCCTTAATTCAATAACCTCTTTTCACACTCTTTCCCTTTTCCAGCTCCTCTCCGAAGACATGACAGTGGGGCACTGGAAGAAAGCCGCAGAAGCTGTCGCAGAAGAAATCAAGCAGGGCTCCAAGGGCGTCGTGCTCATGCACGGAACGGACACGATGCATTACACTTCAGCCGCGCTGAGCTTCGCGCTCCAAAATCTCCCGGTTCCAGTAGTGTTCGTGGGCTCCCAGCGTTCTGCGGACCGGCCGAGCAGCGACAACGAGCAGAACCTCCTGAACGCGGCACTCGTTGCGAAATCCGGCATCGCGCACGCGGGGATATGCATGCACGCTAATTCCAGCGACGATTTCTCCTATTTCCATTTGGGAACAAAGGCGAGGAAAATGCACACTTCCCGCAGGGACGCGTTCAAGTCCATAAACTCCCTGCCGCTCGCAAAAGCAGACTACAAGACAGGCAAAGTCGAGCCGCTCATCCAGGATTACAGCAGGCGCGACGAGAAAAGAAAGCTTGAGATGCACAACCACTTCTCTGATAAAGTGGGAATGCTTTACATGCACCCTGGCATAGACCCTAAACTTGTAGAGGCGTTCTCCGAATATGACGGTTTGGTGCTCGTGGGGACCGGCCTGGGACACATGCCTGCAAACCTCGGGAACGACAAAATGAGCAAAAGCCTTGTTCCCGCAGTGAAATCACTTATTGATTCCGGAATCCCGACCGTGATGAGCTCCCAGACGATTTACGGGAGGATAAACATGGACATCTACTCGACAGGCCGCGCGCTCCAGCAGGCGGGGGTCATAGGCAACGGCGCTGACTGGACTCCTGAAACCGCGTTCGTCAAATTGAGCTGGGTTCTCGGGAAAGAGAAGAAGATGGAAAAAGTGAAGGAGCTGATGATGAAAAACATCGCGGGGGAAATAAGCGAGCGCACGAATTACGAGGAAAAATTCATTGATATCTAACCTTTCCATCCGCCATCTATTTCACGCATGATCTTTTGCGTGCTCTTCTTTGATTTGAATGTGCCTGCCAGCTTCTTTAGCTTAATTATTTTTTTGTCAGGTTTTTCCTGCTTCTGGCCCATCCAATCATCTAAAGGGCCTTGAATTTCTTCTCAGTGGCATCATCCCGAATCCGCTCTGCATCGCAAGGCTCTTCTGCGCCCTCTCCAGCTCCAGCGGGTCAAGCGCAGCCCTCAAATCCGCCTCGATGAGCACCGCAGGATACGCGTAGCTCCTGTTTATCCTGGAAAGCGAATACACGAACGACGCAATCCCGCTGAAATCAGGGGAAAAGAATTCCACCCTGAGCGGCCTGTCCCCTTCCACGGGCTTCAGGTACATCGCGTTCAGCGCAGACCCGTATTCCCCGAAATCCCTGAGCACCGAGTGCCTCTTTGCATCCGCAGTATATTTGAAAGCGAAAGTGCGCTCCCCTTCCCTGAGCAAATGGCTCAGGAAAACAGAATCCGAAGTGTGCACGTCCACCTCCGCTCTCACTATATCCACGAACCTTTTCGCCCTGCTGTCCTTTATCACTCCCACCATTTCGCATTTCCCTTCCTTCGCGCTCTCAAAAAGTTTTCTGTACAATCTCACCAGATTGTGATACTCATACGCAATGTCACTGTCATCCGGAGGCTTGTCCGAAGGGAGCGGAACCAGCGAGCCGTCCATGAGCATGAACTTCGGACTCTTTTTCTCAATCGCATCAATCGCGCACTCGATTTCCTTCCTTAGCCTGAACAGCGACCTGAACGCCATCACCTCGCGCTCATCCAATCCCAACTTTATTTCGTAATCCGGCTCCGGGAACGCGTTGGGCAGGTACTCGTGCGAAACCAGACCAGAATTGTTGTAATCAAAAAGCGCAGCCGCGGCCCTTGCAATCACCAAATCCGTCCCGTGCATTTCCTGGGCCAATAAACCGCCATCCACAGCGCCCACCAATCCATCCACTTTCACTTCCTTGAGCGGATGCACAAGCTCCTTTTCCAGCGCCTCGACAAAAACGTGGTTTGCCACCCTGAATTTCGCGGCTTTCCCCCTGATTTCATCCTCCATCGCACGTATGTGCTCAGCCGCGGCCTTGATTTTTTCGAGCATAGTTTTAAATTCCGATTATAAGTTATTAACCCTTATGGGCATTCTCGATTCCCTCAGGGCAAAAAATTCGGATTTGAAGCAGGCGATAGTGGTGCGCACTGATTTGGAGATGGGCAAAGGCAAGGCAAGCGCCCAGGTCGCGCACGCCTCGCTCTCCTCTTATATAGATGTAGAGCATACCGACCATTCAATCGCGGAAAAATGGATTGACGAGGGGATGAAGAAGATAGTATTGAAAGTGAAGGACGAAAAAGAGCTTTTCCTGTATTTCCAGCACGCCAAGGACGCAGGGCTTCCGGTTTCCATAATAAGGGATGCAGGCCTTACACAAATAGAAAGCGGAAGCGCCACATGCTTCGCCATCGGCCCCGCACCTTCATCAGACATAGACAAGATAGTGGGAAAGCTCAAGCTCCTCTGATGCGTGCTTTCGCTGCCTCCACGGGCTTATTTTTAATCATTTGGCGCCTAATCCATCCATGATACTTTCCGACAAGGACATAATGGCGTACATGCGCAAGGGCGCGATAAAAATCCGGCCTTTCAGGAAAGAGCAGCTCGGAACCGCGAGCGTGGACCTCACCCTTTCAGGCAAATGGGAATTCTTCAAGAAGAAGCTCCTCGGAGCCCAGGTGGACTTGGAAAAAGTGCCTTTCCGTGAGGCAGTTGAAAAAGTGCATGCGGATTACGCCATCCTGGAGCCGGGGCAGATTGTGCTCGCGGAAACCCTGGAGAAAATCACGCTACCGGCAAACATAATGGGCAAGCTCGAAGGCAGGAGCAGGTACGCGCGCATGGGCCTCTCAGTGCACATCACGTCCGCGATAGTGCAGCCCGGCTCCAGCAACCACCAAATCCTTGAAATACTGAATTCAGCCCCGTTCGCAATAGTCCTGCACAAGGGAATGCGCCTCTCCCAGATTGTTTTCCACGAACTGAAGAGCCCGAGCTCGAAGCCCTACGCGAAATTCGGAAGCATAGCGAGAAACCAGTGAGCGCATGGAAGAAAAATGGAAGGGCGCAGCCGAAATCCTGCTCGCAGCCTTATTGGCGTTTTTCTCGTTTCTGCTCAGTCCCTGGCTCGCCCAGAACTTCGCGCCGTTTGGCTACGTGGGCGTTTTCCTTTTCTCCGTCTTCGCGTCTGCGACAATTTTTCTCCCTGTCCCATCCTGGATCCTGGTGTTCTCGCTTGCCCAATCTTTCAACCCTCTGCTCCTTGGCATATCCGCCGGCCTGGGTTCGGGCATTGGCGAGCTCAGCGGCTACCTTGCCGGGCGCGGAGGAAAATACCTGATCGGCGGCGACAAGACCGCATTTTTCGAGGAACATAAAAAATGGATAGTGAAAGCCGAGTTCCCCACCTTATTCATCGTGTCGTTCCTGCCCAATCCTTTTTTCGACATAGCCGGAGTCGCCGCAGGAATCCTTAACGTTCCGCTCTGGCGCTTCCTTCTGGCAGTGGTGCTGGGAAAAATCCTGCGGTTCACCCTGCTTGCATATTTCGGAATCCAGATTCTCGGAGCCTTCGGGCTGATGTGACCGCATGCCCAAATTAGTAATCCTGGACCTGGACGAAACCCTGCTCCGCATTCCAGCGGACTGGGAGAAAGTAATGGCAGAAGTGATTGAATACGGCAGAAGCCAGGGCGCCGCGTTCAACCCTTCCGACCAGGTAATCCCGCTCTCCTCCGCAGTTTCCAGCACGCCTGAGCGCAAATTGGAAGTGGATTCCATATGGCGCAGGCACGAACTCTCTTCAATTGAAAAATCCGGCGTCGTGCGCTACGCGAAAGCCGAGAGTTTCGTGAAAAAAATGAAGAAGCGCGGCATGCTTCTCGCGATAGCCTCGAACAACACCCACGCAACCGCGGAGAAGGCGCTGGCTCTCGCTGGGCTCTCGCAGTTTTTCGACTTAATAGTGTGCAGGGACGACGTTCATGAAACAAAGCCCGGCCCGGAGATGCTCCTCAGAATCCTGGACAGGTTCGGAATCGCAAAAGAAGAAGCTGTTTTCATAGGCAACAGCGAGACGAGCGACGCACCTGCAGGAAAAGCCGCAGGCGTAAGAACGCTCATAGTGAAGCCGGATTCCGCATTCCCGCAAATTGAATAAATCCTGCCGAAGCGTGTTAAAATATAGTTTTTTAAGTTCTTCCCCCATATATCTTTTTGTGGGTGGATGGACGCAAAACGTAGCCTAACTAGAAAAGATCCAGGCACTTACAGAGAGGGCTACAATAGCACCCCTAAACACGGCCCGCTGATTCTCCATCCGCTGCTTGACAGCATGCTCGCCGTGAATCCGGCCCAATTCATAAGCCGGAAGATAGATGAAACGCTCGTAAAGATTCCGGGCGCTCTCAAAACAGACCAACCGATATGGACGTTTGAAGTCGTAGTTTTTCCAAAGCCCTATGGCGCTTTTGAAAAGGGCGTGGATATAATAGACCCGATAACAGGCTGGATTTTCCCGTGGATGCAGATACCCGGAAGCGCCTTCGGGGTTAAAGGCATTGCCCTTCAATTCATTCCTTCCTTATCGGGCAGCGGTGAAGGCACCGTTGTAAGCCCCAGAAATTCAAAAGCCATCATTACGGTGGAAGATTTTATTCAAGGGGCCATGGGCGAGGGAGCTGTGCATCCAGGCTCTCGTTTGGCCACAGTCAAGGCGGCAACCGGAAATCAGCTTCGCACGCTCAAGCGGCCACCCACCGAAGGAATACGCATTGCAACTAGATGTGCATTTGACTGGAATCTCATAAGCCTTGCGGACCATCCGGATAAAGAAAGGTTCTGGCTCGTATTTTTGCAGCCCATCGCCAAATCCATGGTGCCCGAATCATCCGAACAAAAACCTCCGGATTCCACGTCAAGCAGGATTCCGAAAAGAGTTGACATACAACCCGATTCTGAAGTCGAAGTATTGATGCACGGGCTTAAAGAAGTACTGGGCAAATGAGCGCCCGCCCCCTAATCCTGAAAAGAAAAAAGTGCAGGAGTCATTTTGGCTGTTGCCAAAAGTTCCTTCATTTTAAAAATAAAATGCAGGGAGCAAGATTGTCAGCTTGCTGGCAATTTTTGGTCGCCAGACCAAAGCTTTTGAACTTGCGCAGCTGCTAGAGCACCAGACCCTGAATCTGGCACGTTTGACCGGGCTCCGCCATCCCTGCACCATATCCCTTTCTTTTTAGAAAAAAGAAAGGTCTGAGGTCTTTACCCCAAAGAAAAACTATCTTTGAGGTTAATATCAATAGCCCCGACCGGATTTTCTCTACTCCCGCTGCCGATAAGCGAACGGGGGTATCCAGGAATAAGGGGGTTCCTTTCAAACAAAATAAAACCCCCTGTCTTTCGAACCGGTGTCACAAGGTCCAGAGCCTCGTATCCTTGACCGCTAGACTACGGGGCTATTGCAGATGACTTACTCTGCAAAAGTTTTTATATATCCCGCCCCCATCTACAATAAGCAGCAATTACGATTTGTATTGGAGGTGTTCGAATGGCATGGGAAGTCCTTGTTGGTTGCGCGCCCGTGGTGGCAATAGGCGCTCTGGCGATTGCGGCCGCTTCAATAAAGATAGTGATGCAGTACGAAAGCGGGATAGTGTTCACGCTAGGAAAGTTTTCAGGCATTGCGAACCCCGGGATAAATTTCATCATCCCGCTGATACAGAGCATGCGCAAGGTGGACACGAGGATACTCACGATCGACATTCCCAAGCAGGAAGTCATGACCAAGGACAACGTGCCGATGGGCGTTAACGGCGTCGTATTCTTCAAGGTGGAAAACGTGGAGAAAGCGGTGCTCCAGATACAGGATTACCACTATTCCGTTTCCCAATACGCGCAAACAGCTTTGAGGGACGTGATAGGCAGCAAGGAGATGGACGCCGTGCTTTCCAACCGCGACGAAGTCGCGAACGAGATAAAGATAATAGTGGACAAGGAAACCACGGAATGGGGCATCGACGTCACCAACATAAAAATCCAGGACATCGAGCTTCCAGCGGACATGAAGCGCATAATGGCGAGGCAGGCCGAAGCCGAGAGGGAGAAGCGGGCCAAGATAATAGAGAGCGAGGCCGAGCTCATGGCATCGGAAAAGGTGGCGAAGGCCGCGCAGATGCTTGCCAGCACTCCGGGCGGGTTGCACCTAAAGACGCTCCTCACGATTTCCAACGTCGCGGCGTTCGACGGCAACTCGGTGGTTTTCGTGACTCCGATTGAATTGCTGGAAGCGATAAAGGGCTTTACGGGCATGAAGAAAAAGCAATAGCCCTTTTATTCTTTTTTATTCCTATTATACTACTATTTCTCGGGCTGGTAGATCAACGGCAGATCGCATCGTTCGCATCGATGAGGCTGAGGGTTCAAATCCCTCCCAGTCCATACCCATATCCCCTTTTCTTTTGACTCAGCGGTCGACTATTCGACCGCTTCGCCGTAAAAACCTTCGGTTTTTCCGGAAAAGAAAAGGGGCTGAGGGTTTCACCCCTAAAAGAAAAACGGCTTGAATTGCATTTCGACCACAATTTGCCTCGAAACGTCGAGGCAATCCCCCAAAAAGAAAACTATATATTCTATATCTGTTTATCCTGCTTGGGTGGATTTATGGGATTGATTCAGGAATTCAAGGATTTTCTGCATGAATACAAGGTGATGGGGCTTGCAGTGGCTTTCATCATGGCCGTGGCCACGAACACGCTCATAAAGGCGCTCGTTGACGACCTGATAATGCCCTTTGTAGGCATAGTGCTCCCGAATGGCGATTGGAAAACCGCGACTCTCGCCCTAGGGCCGCTGCTCCTGAAATGGGGCGACTTCCTGAGCGCGCTCATAAACTTCCTGATAATGGCATTCGTGGTGTTCATCATCGCGAAGATGGTGCTCAAGGAGGAGAAAGTGACAAAGAAATAATTTTCCTTTTTTGTTGTATTTGTAAATTCGAACGCGGTTCTCATTTACAAATGCCCAAAAATTTTTGCTAAAATTTCTGGCATGCTTTTTTAAATCTGCACATCCAAAACATTTTACTTCTATACATCTATTCATCAGTGATGCTGGATGATTCCTAACATATACCAGGGCGATTATCGCAGGCTGATAATATTCCCGCTCATACTCCTGGCCGTTTCGGCGTTCTTCATTCCGCAGATAAAGCTCGGGGTGGACTTCCAGGGAGGAACCCTCATCATAATAGACCTGGAGGAGCACGTGGACGCGGACCAATTGCGCAACAGCCTCGCGTTGGAAGGCCTCTCAGGAACCGTGAAAGTGTACACCACCTCATTCGGGGAAAAAGCCGAGGTGGAAATCCCGCAGAATCCGGATTTGGTGAAAGCGGATTCCTTGATAGGCCTGTTCAACACAAAACTGGAAGAGGTTTCCAGGCTGGAAGCCCAGGCGAACGCCAATTCCTCGTACATGGGCCAATACCTTGACGAGCGGAAGAACCTGAACAACATTTCCAATTCCTTATTCGCGCTCGCAGGCAACGACACGAATGCCGGGGATTTCGAAAACCTGAACGCGCTCAAGTCCGCTGTTTCAGCTTCTTACCGTTCAGTCTACGACAATTACAAATCCACAATCTCCAAGTCAATAGACAAATACGTGAAATACAGCTCGTTCAGCATACAGAGCGTCAGCCCGGCGCTTAGCGCCCAGTTCATAACCAACGCCCTCAACGTGGCGGCAATAGCAGCAATCCTCACCACCATCCTGGTATTCATCTTTTTCAGGGACTTCATACCCAGCATCGCGGTCATAACTGGCGCGCTGTGCGACGTGTTCATCGCATTGGGCGCGATGGGGCTCTTGGGAATCCCGTTCACGCTAGCTTCCTTCGCAGCCCTGCTGATGATCCTAGGTTTTTCGCTGGACACGGACATACTGCTCACGATGAGGATGCTCAAGCGCGCAGGGGACCCCAGGGAAAAGGCGTTCGACGCGATGAAGACCGGCGTGACGATGAGCGTCACCGCGTTCTTCTCATTCCTCATACTTTACCTGATAAGCATGTACACGCACATCGCAATCTATTCCGAAATCTCGGGAGTCGCGCTCGCGGGCCTGTTCGGCGACATATTCGCCACATGGTGCATAAACGCGGTCGTGCTCCTGCTTCACGTGGAGGGAAAATTATGATAGCTGACCTGCTCAAGGAAAGGAGGAACCAGCTCCTGCTCGCGCTCTTCGCGCTCTTCCTAGGCGGCACTTTGCTCTATTCCAAATACTCCGGGCTCATACTCCTGTTCGCGTTCTTCCTTTTCGGGACTTTCTCCACCGTGTGGAAGAACAAGAACGCGCGCTTCCTTTCCCTAGCGCTCCTGATAGTGCTTTCATTGGCCAACGTCGCGTTCAACGGCGTGAAATTCGGGATAGACTTCTCAGGGGGAACCAGGATACCAGTGGTGCTCGAGCACTCAGTGAGCGAGTCCACCATGACCGAAATGGTGCAAATAATAAAGAGCAGGGCCTCGGTCCTCGGTCTTACGGAAGTGAAGGTCCGCGCGGTCGGAACCTCGCAGATAGACGTGGAGGTTCCGGGCACGGACGAGAACCTGATAAAGAGCATAGAGGATGTCCTGAGGCACCAGGGTGTTTTCGAAGGGATAGTGGACGGTAAAGTCGCGCTTAGCGGCGAGGACATACTTCCTGGAACCATATACTCCATATCCGCGACCCAGCTGAGCGGAGCTGACTGGGGCGTGGGATTCTCAGTCACCAGGAGCGGCGCTGACGCGTTCGCCCAGACGGTGAAGGGGAAAGCAGAGTACCCATTGTACATGTTCCTCGACAGGCCCAAGGACGCGGCGATTTTCATCTCCCTGGAGGACCTCAAGGGAGGCAAGACCATCGCGGACAAGGACGTGCTGGAAATGGCCAACAAGTCCCTGCGGCTCGACGGGGACGACATCCAGCTTTTCATACTGGACGATTTCGGCTACAACGCGACCGCGAACGGCACTAAGGCCCTGGTTTCCGCGAACTTGGACAATTCCACCAAAGAGAAAATACGCTCGCTCGGCTTCAACGTCACCGAAGTCGAGGACATAAAGCCGGTGTTCAGGACCGGCGCTTCGGCCCGCGACTCGGCGATGGAGCAGTGGCCCGCGATAGGGCTGCTTTCAGCGCCCCGCCTCTCCGCCGGAGTGACCAACGGCGTGCCTTCCTACGGATACTCCATAACAGGCGCGGCTCAGGGCGTGGGCACCGAGCGCGCGGTGAACGCGCAGAACGAAGTGAAAAAAATCACCTCGATTTTGAAAGGCGGCTCGCTTCCGGTCCAAATCTCATTGGGCAGCAGGACCTCCATCCCTGCGCCGCTCGGACAGCAGTTCCTCCAGCTCAGCCTCCTGGGCATACTCGCATCCATAATCGCGATATCCCTTTTCGTTTCGGTGCGGTACAGGCACTGGAAGCTCGTGCTCCCCATAGTCGCGGTGAGCATTTCCGAGCTCATAATACTCGTTTCCCTGCTCGGCTCGTTCACAATTGATTTGGCGGGCATGGCCGGAATCCTCGCGGCCCTAGGAGTCGGAGTGGATTCGCAGATAGTCATTACCGACGAACTGGCGAAGAAGGACGGGAAGAACCACGAGGAAAAGCTCTCGCACGCGTTTGACATCATAACGACCAACGTCGCTGTCGCGGTTGTTGCAATGCTGCCCCTGCTTTTCAGCGGCATGGTAGAGATAATCGGGTTCGCGCTCTCCACCATAATAGGCTCACTGCTCGGATTCATGCTCTCCAGGCCGGTCTACGCGCTCCTCGTGGAGAAGCTGATGGAATAAACAATTTTTGACCCTCAGTCCCCTAGCGCAAGCCATATAAATCTTTTCGCCGTAACCATATATGGTGATGTGTATGCTCAAAACCACAGTGCTTCTCCGCGAAGACGTCTACGAGATGCTGGTGCGGGAGTTCGGGAAAAGGAACGTCTCCAAAGGCATAAACGAGTACCTGTTCGAGCATATGTTCACTGAGAATCAGAAAGACATGTTCGCCAAGGACAAATGGCTGCAGAAAGCAGGAACCAGGGACCTGAGGGACCACCATGAGCGTGACCTTTGACAGCTATGCCTGGATAGAATATTTTTCCGGGAGCACGAAAGGGGAACGCGTCAGGCGCATTGTGGATGACACAGGGCAGATATTCACGCCTTCCATCTGCCTGATGGAAATAGTTTCAAAATACATCCGTGAGGGAAAACCTTTCGCGGACAGGGCGGATTTCATCATGTCCCGCAGCAGTATAATAGACATCACCAAGGAGATTTCCCTGCTTGCGGCCGAGCTCAAGGAGAAAGAGAAGCTGCCTGGAGTGGATGCCCTAATATACGCGTGCGCCCGGTCCAGGAGTTCCAACCTGCTCACCGGAGACCAGCATTTCCGCGGCAAGGACGGAATAGATTTCCTGGATTGAACAAAACACGCATTTATATTTTTGCATTTCCATCCTACTTCGGGTGCTGCTATGGAAAAACTCTACGAAGATGCGGAAACCGGATGCTGCCCGCGGTTCGACCCCGGACCCTGGGACAAAAAGCGGATAACCTGGAAGAACAAGCTGTTCCTCAAGGACCGCGTATTAAGCATTTTTCACATCCCGCTGAATTTCGGCCAGGTAATCGTGAAGAACATGGAAATGATACAAAAGGCGGACGCGCTTTCTCCCAAGCCGCTCATGCTCTCGGACGAGAATTCCATTTTCGGAAGCGACGTGTACATCGCAACTTCCAAGGAAGTCCCGGGCGCGAACATGGTGAAGATTTCCGGAACGTTCCTCTCGAAAGTTTTCGAAGGCCCTTACCAGGACATGGGCAAATGGATTGCCGAAATGCACGAATACGCAAAATCGGAAAAGGAGGAGCCCAAGAAAACGTATTTCTTCTACACCACCTGCCCGAACTGCGCAAAGCACTACGGCAAGAATTACACTGTAATTCTAATGCAGGTCTGACGATTTGCCCCAATCGAAATAGTTCTATTCCTTCACGACAGTTCCGTTGTGCGATTTTCCTTCAATGGCTTTCTTCACGTCCTCAAGGTTCCTTCCATTCACGAAATGGGCCTCGATTTTGGAGCGCGCGATGAGCTTGCACGCCAGCAAATCGAACACGAAGTTCTCCCCTGCCCTGCGCGAATCCCCCTTTGTCGCCAATTCAATCAGCTCCGCGTACTTCATCCTCTGGAACTTCTTAGCCTTGGGGTTGTTCCTCGGGTTCGAATCGTAAATCCCATCCACGTTGCTCATGTTCACGAGCCTTTTCGCGTGCAGCGCCTCTGCAAGCAAAGCGGAATCAGTGTCCGTGCTTATCCCGGGGATGGTCCCGCCCATGACCACGATCCTGTGGTCCATCGCAGCGTTGCGCGCCTCGTTGAAATTCGTGATCACTTTGGGGTGCGCGTGCCCTGCGAGCGCGCCTCTAATCAGCGCGGCGTTCTGCCTGGTGCTCACAATCGCTATCTCGTCCGCCTCGAATTCGTTCGAGCCCAGCTCGCGCGCCGCCTGCGCGTAAATCCTCGCGGTCCTCCCGCCCCCTGTGACAATCCCGAAATTCAGCCTGCTTTCAGCAAGAACCTTCACCAGCTTCTTCACGAATTCCGCGTCCGGCGTGCCTTCGGGGTTTATTATGCCCCCTCCAAGAGAAAGAACTATCCATTCAGCCATGCAATCACGCGTTTATTTGTTCGCCCATATTTTAAACGTTTGCCGGCCTTAACCTATCCAGGTGTTTTGATGCTTGACATAAAGGACATAGAAAAAGCGCTGATAAAAAAAGAGGCAGTTCTCGACGAGCTGATAAGGAAGAACAGGGAGATAGTGCGCACCACCGCGAATTCCATCAAGGAGATGCACGCCGGAAAGCCCGCAGAGGCGAAGAAGCTCCTGGATTCAGCGGAGAAGGAGATGCGCGCCCTCTCGGCTTTGGTTTCCGAACACGGCATGGACTCCCACCACATAATGCAGGAGTACGCCGAGGCGCGAATACTTCTATTTGCGATAGAGCGGAAAGAGCTTCCTTCCAGCACCGACCTTGGCGTAACTCCTGAATCCTACCTGAGCGGGCTCCTGGACTGCATGGGCGAGCTCAAGCGCGAGATGTACGAGTCCCTGCGGAAAGGGAAGCGCGAGGACGCTGAGTACTTCTTCGGGCTCATGGAAAAAATCTACGACGAGCTTTTGCCGCTCAAGTTCTCGTCCGCGCTCCTTCCGGATTTCAGGAGGAAGCAGGACGTCGCGAGGATGCAGATAGAACAAGCCAGAGGCGAACTTTTATAAATTTTTTAAATGATTTAGGACCGTGAAAACATGAAAAAACTCCTCCTGCTCCTTCCGGCGCTGCTCATTCTCCTCGCCGGCTGCCCTGGGACGCCTCCGGACCAGCCCCCGCAGCAGAACATCACCATTACCCATGTGAACGTGAGCCAGTTCACCGTTACCATGGAAACGGAAACGATAATAACCGGCGAAAACGTGATAGTGATAAACAACACCCAAAACGAGACCAACACGACCGCGAACAGGAGCATACCCGATTACACTTTCAACCCGAACCAGACGCTCGCGGTTTATTTCATAAACGTCTCGTACATAAAGGATTGGTCCCCCAACGCGAGCAATGAGCGCCAGGGCGAGGCGATACTCCTGAAAAAAGGGGATGCCGACATACTCATAGACGCAGGCCCGAAGGAGCGCGCCGTTTATCTGGTAAACTTCCTGAGGGAAAAAGGCGTGGATGATATAGATCTCCTGGTTTCCACGCATGCGCGGCCCGAGAACTACGGAGGGATGGACACGCTCCTGGACCACATAGATGTGGAAATGTTCCTCTGGACAGGCTACGACGGCGGGGATTCCGCCTACGCGGCGGCAGTCCAGAAGGCCAAGAGCGAAAGCAGGAAATCCATGGAATCCAAGTACCTCCAGAACATCAGCATAAATGGAATAAACATCCTGGTGATAAACCCCCGGGACGGCGACGCGCGCTTCAAGTCCATAGACAACGACGGCATAGTGCTCAAGATAACCGACAGGAACTTCTCGCTCATGACCACCGGGGACATAGCCTACGGCGCGCAAACCCTGATAGCCAATGCTCCGGACTACAGCCCTGCGTGCAACGTGCTCCAGATACCGAATTCCGGCCTTGGGACAGGGAGCTCGCAGATAGACGTGTTCCTGGTGAAGGTGAAGCCCCAGTCCGCGATAATAACCGGCTCGCATTTCGACCCTGCGAACGAGCGCTATTCGCTGACCGAGCGCCTCAAGCTCAGGAACATCACCTACTACACTAATTTCCAGAACAAATCAACCAATGTGGTGAAAATAGTCACGGACGGCTACACCTACTCAATTTTGACCAGCTAGATTTTGCCGGAAAAAAGAAACGGGTGAGTGCAGGAGCAAGGCAAGCTGAAGACAAGAGATAAAGGATGAGAAAGATAAAAAGACAAGGGAAAATAGAAAAAAAGGTCCGGAAAAAACAGGAAATAAGGCTAAAAGAGAAAAAGAAATGCTATTTCAGGAACTTCGCGATCTCCTTCTCGCTCATCGTCACGAACTTCTTCCTGCTCCCTTCGACATAGGAGATTTCCACGTTTTCCCCCTGGAGCTTCTCCTCGCTGGTCTTCTTGAGCGCGTTGAGCGCGAGCCCTATCGCATCGTCCAGGCCCATGCCATCCTTGTACCCCTTTTCCAGAATCTCGTCCACTTCCTTTTTCCCGCTCCCTATGGAATCGGCCTTGAACCCGGTCATCGCCCCTGAAGGCTCGGCCTCGTACAGCCTCGGCCTGTCGTCATAACCAGCTATGAGCAGGGAAACACCGAACGGCCTTATCCCGCCGTACTGCGTGTAAACCTGCATGAGGTCGCAGATGTCCCTCGCAATGGTCTCCACGGGTGCCGGCTCGCTGTAGCTCAGCCTGTGCTTCTGCGCCTCCAGGCGCCCTGTATCCACCAGCTTCCTCGCGTCCGCGATGAGCCCGGAAGCCGTGAAGGCGATGTGCGAATCTATGTCGAACACCTTCTTGAGCGAGTCCGGCACTATGAGCTTGCTGTAAGTGCTTTTGTGCGCTATGAGCGCGACGCTGTCCTTCGCGACTATTCCTATCGCGGTTGCGCCTCTTTTCACTGCCTCCTTTGCGTATTCAACCTGGAACAGCCTGCCGTCCGGGCTGAACACAGTGATGGCCCGGTCGTATGCCTGCGGAGAAACCCCGTACATAAATTCACCTCGTTAATCTCACTCCTAAATTAGTTTCACCGGTATTGTGAACCTATTTCATATATAAATCTATTCATTCTTATTGCTGAACGGGAGGTAATAATGCGGCTTGTTCATCTGCTTTACGCATCACTTTTCGTTCCGCTGGCTTTCGCCTACACACTGGAGCAGCTCGCGCTTCCGGCATTGTGCATTTCCGCATTCGCGATACTTCTGGCAATCGCGGCTGCCGCCTTCATATACTATAATGCAGAAAATAAAGAAGAGAGCCAGGAAGAAGAGCGTTCTGATTCAATCCAGCCGGAAAAACCCGCACACAGCCCGGCCTCCGGCGCCCATCCAGCCCATGCGGCTTCTTTGGCCCGCCAGGCACAGTCCGAGCCAATCCCGGCCCATAACTCCGGGCGCAAAATGCTCATGGCGCTTTTCGTGCCTGCGCAGAAATCCAACGGCTGGAAATCAGAAACAAGGGCCCGGATGTTCAGCATCTCAGAGAACTAGCAATCATTTCCTCTTCCTGGATTTCGCAGGGCTTTTTTTCACGTTTCCCCTTGGTCCACGCTTCTCCTTCCTCCCTGGCCCGCGCTTCGCTTTTCGGAGCTTGCGCGAAGTTTTCACCGAACCTCCACGCATGCGCGGAAGCGCATTCCTGATTGCGGAAGATATCCCCTCGTACACGTTCTCGTCCACCACCCCCAAGTAAATCCCCTTGCCGAAAGGGGTGGGCTGCTCCGCGTTCGCGACCACGACGCGCACCTTCTTCCCTACCTCCAGCCCGCCGAGCTCAGCCCTGGAGCTTTCTATTTCCCCGCTCCCGTTGAGCGAGTATATGTCCAGGTGCGTCGGAGTGGCCAGCACGAGCACGCTCTGCTCCGGGCTGCCGCCCCTCTTTATCGCGCATCCGCAAACCATTTCGTAATCAGGAATCTCCATGCCCTTCGCGCGCTCCGCGAGGTCCGAAGTCTCGAACGCCCCCTCGTTCCCGTTGAAGGAAAGCCCGTTGGTTATGCGCGTGACGCTCCTGTGCGGGTCCACCATGCTCCTTTCAACGGTCCATTCGTTCACTTTCAGGAGCTCTTCGCTCAGCTCCAGATTGAATTTCAATTGCTTCAGAATCCTGCGCCTCGCCAGCGCCCTCGTATTCAATATCATCTCCGCGATTTCCGCCTGCTTTATGTTCCCCTCCATTGCATTCCCGGGCGCATGCGCTTCGCTGAATTTTTTCCTTTTTTCTCGTTCCTTTACAGCAAAAGCTTCCCGCCTCTTCGCGAGCTTCATGCGTTCCATGGCGGAATAAATGCGCACATAATTTAAAAGCCTAATTCCGCCCGGCCATCGGCTTGCAATAGTCCGCAAATCATCCATCTCCAGGAGTTTTTCCTCGGCGCCTTTATACTCCGCTTTTCGCCCTGCGCGTGTGTGGGATTTGGTAAATTTTAGGTAATTCTACGTCGTAAAAATGCGTTTTCCCTGATGCAGAACATTTATAAAGTGTAATGGAAAAAGCTGTTTATCCGCCGGTCTCTGCACATAGAGCTGGCGTGATTTCTGTGGAACGATGCGTTGGACGAATGATTCTGCGCAATTGCCGCGCTTGAAGCATTGCTTCTGTGCGGCCTGATATTGAAACGATGGTGGTATGAATGGATGGAAACTCAACTTGGAAGTCTGGTTTGACAGCTTTGCTCGTGTTCGCGTTCTTCGCGGGCGCGCTTTTCGCCGATGCACCCACTGTGGGCACGGTATACGTGAGCGGGTTCAACGCCACCGGACAGGTGGTATTCGCCTCATTTGAACTTGCCGGAGGCGACCCGAACGTCACTTCCTGTCACTACAATCCAAGAATAGGCATAGCCGGCTGGCACCTGATGAACGAGTACAACAACATCCATCTGCTCTGCTACGACTCCAATGCCGACCTCCATGAAGCCCCTTCGCTCGATACCATACGCGTCCAGGCCACCAACGCGAACGGCACCGGCGAATCGCCAGCCAACGTAACTCTTGATATATCGCCTCCAAGCACCTGCGACGTTTCAGCCATAGACGAGCTTTCAGCTTATGCTTATGTCACCGGCACTACGATATACTATAATAACATATCAGCCGGCGATTTCAACGTAACCGTTGATGCTGCCGACGACGACTCAGGAATCTACTACGTAAGCTTCCCGGGCACGGTTTCCAACGGAGACTACGCATACAGCGTCCCCTACCTGCTTAACTATAACTGGACCACATCCAGCACCGCGACCTTCAATCCGGCAACAGCGACCTGCTACGACAACATGAGAGTGAACAACGACACCACCACGTTCAGCGTGATTCTGGACAACACCGCGCCGGTTATTGGAACGGTTTCCATAGTTCCATCCTACTTCAACGGGAGCATGCGTTATGTTTCAATACTCTCCAACATATCCGCTACAGCCAGCGACAGCGGCTCAGGAATCAATGAATCCACCTGCGAATACTACACTGATGGAAGCACCTGGACTGCGGCAGACGGCTACACCGGCGGCGAGTGCTATGAAACTGACGCTGACACGTCCGCGGCAAGCGAGATAAACATGCGCGTATGGGACAACGTCAACAACTCGGACGCAGACAACGGAACCCCGCCCCCCGTTGACG
>Ga0265297_10003870_pt1 | contig 25825 bp, 26 predicted proteins | sample Munlanlwell13791_FD_192502 | JGI IMG/M metagenome (GOLD analysis project Ga0265297, IMG submission 192502) | Leachate microbial communities from a municipal landfill in Southern Ontario, Canada - Leachate well 137-91 | ecosystem: Engineered > Solid waste > Landfill > Unclassified | place...
TCTATTATTACAACCATGAACGGATACATACAGCCCTAAGATGCCCGCCGGAAACATTCGCTAAGAGGTATCAGTTAACTAACAGGACAAGGGAGTTACAACTTGTTTAAAAAAGGGGTACTTGACACTGAAACTCTCTATGATTTTTTACCTTCAAAGAATATTTTAGCATCAACCAAGGCTCAAGATGACATTAACACCGGCAAGAGTTGACAACCGCAGCAAAGGCATTGTAGAATAGTGTTGTAAGCCGCACTTAGAGTGCCGCGCGATAAACCAGCATATTTCGGATGATCAAAATTCTATCAATATAATTCTGCAGTTTAATTAAACCACGGAGGAGCAATATGGACATATCCGAGCTGCAAAAAAAGACGATACCGGAGCTTTTTGAACTGGCAAAGGAATTAAAAATACCCAACTACAGGCAGTTCAGAAAGCATGACCTCGTGTTCAAGATACTGGAGGCAAAGACACAGAGCAACGGCCTGATCTTTGCAAAAGGGGTGCTCGAAATCCTTCCCGAGGGCTACGGGTTCCTCAGGACAGAGACCTACCTTCCAAGCGCCGATGACATCTATGTTTCGCAGACACAGATGAGGAGGTTCGATCTTGCCAACGGCGACCTTATACAGGGCCAGGTGCGCCCGCCTAAAGAAGGGGAAAAATACTTCTCCCTATTAAAGATAGAGGCAGTTAACGGCCAGGACCCCGAAAAGATAAGGGAAAGAGTGCCTTTTGACGCGATGACCCCCATCTTTCCGGACCAAAAGATAGTTCTCGAATATCTGGGCTGCCCAATGTCCGCCAGGCTTATCGACCTGATGTCCCCCATCGGCGTCGGACAGAGGGGAATGATAGTGTCGCCCCCCAAGGCGGGAAAGACGACCGTGCTCAAGAATATCGCCAACAGTGTTTCCAAGAATTTCCCCGAGTTCATAATTAAGGTGCTTCTGGTGGACGAAAGGCCGGAGGAAGTCACCGATATGGCCCGGTCGGTCAACGGAGAAGTTATAAGCTCGACCTTTGACGAGCCGCCTGAAAACCACATCAGGGTTGCGGAACTGGTGCTGGAGAGCGCCAAACGCCTTGTAGAGGCCAACAAGAATGTGGTGATCCTTTTGGACAGCATAACCAGGCTTGCCAGGGCCTATAACCTGGTGACCCCTCCATCAGGAAGGACCCTGTCCGGAGGCCTTGACCCTACCTGTCTGCACAGGCCAAAGAGGTTTTTTGGAGCCGCCAGGAACATAGAAGGCGGAGGCAGCCTGACGATACTTGCGACCGCGCTGGTAGAAACAGGCAGCAGGATGGACGATGTCATTTATGAGGAATTCAAGGGCACGGGCAATATGGAGCTGCATCTAAACAGGAAACTTTCCGACAGAAGGATCTTCCCGGCGATAGATGTGCGGATGTCCGGAACAAGAAAAGAAGAGCTGCTGCTGACAGAGGACGAGTTAAGAAAGGTCTGGCTGCTGAGGAAAGTGCTTGACAGTTTCGAAGGCAACGAAGCAACGGAGCAGCTCATAGACAGGCTAAAAGAGTACAAGTCCAACAAACAGTTCCTTGACTCTGCGGATGTTAAATGACCCAAAGTCCCGACGCTAAAGACCTCGACGAGCTCGGTCGAGTCGCGTCGGCTCCTTTGGAAAAGATCAGCCGGAGCCGAACCTTTAGGTTCGGGTTGTTTTGTGATGTTTAAATACAAAGGCATTTCCTTTTCGGGCATTTCTACCGATTCAAGGACCGTAAAAAAGGGCGAGCTCTTTATTGCGCTTAAAGGCCCCAATTTTGACGGCAGGCGCTTTGCCAAAGCCGCTCTAAAAAAAGGCGCATCGGCAGCCATCGTTTCAAACGGGCTTAAAGCACTCCACGAAATCGCTCTGGCCCACAGAAAGAAAATGAAAACAAAGGTGATAGCCATCACCGGCACCAGCGGCAAGACCACCACAAAGGATATGCTATCTTCGATATTGTCCCTTTGCGGCCCCACTCTTAAGACCGAGAAAAATCTGAACAATGAAATAGGCGTGCCGCTCACGCTTCTAAAAATAAGACCGTCGCACAAATATGCCGTTGTCGAGTTGGCAATGCAGAAAAAAGGGGAAATAAAACAGTTGACAAGGATATGCCGACCAAGCATAGCGGTAGTGACCAACACAGGTCAGGCGCACCTTAAGCAGTTAAAGACCAGAAAAAATATCGCTCTTGCAAAAAGCGAGATCTTTGAATTCCTTCAAAAGGGTTCCTTTGCTATTGTTAACAGAGATGACGACCACTACGCTCTTCTGAGGAAAAAAGCGGCCATTTCCGGGGCTAGGATCATTTCTTTTGGGATGAAAGCCTCAGCGGACATCCGAGCGGTCTCCACCGCCGCAAAGGATAACAAAGCGGTCTTTACTCTTTGCGGCAGAGGCAGAAAGACAACCCTAAAGCTTTCGCTCCCCGGCGTCCACAACATCTATAACGCGATGGCAGCCTCGGCGGCGGCAATAGAGCTGGGTATAGTAAATTCAAAGATAAAACAGGGGCTGGCAAAAGCGGCTTTTTCGGGAAAGCGCCTCGAGATCATCAAGGAAAAAAAGAAAACCACAATAATAAACGATACCTACAACGCCAATCCGTCATCAATGAAAGCCGCTCTTAAAGTGCTGGCAGGCTTATCACCCGCCGTAAAAGGAAAACCGTTCAAAAGGATCGCGGTCCTGGGCGATATGCTTGAGCTTGGAAAAGCCTCAAAGAAAGCCCATTATGATATCGGGAAACTGTCCGCAGCACTGAATATCGAAATCCTCGTGGCCGCAGGTAAAGAAGCTAAGCATATCTATCTCGGAGCAAAAGGAAGCAATAACAGCGGTATGAGCATCTATTATTTCGCGGACAAGTATTCTGCGGCAAAAAAGATCAGAGAACTTCTGCGGCCCAATGACATCATACTGTACAAAGCCTCAAGAGGCATGAGATTTGAGGATATCATCCGCTAAATGCCTGCCCCCCGGCCATTAATCGTTGACAAGACAATTCAAAGAATGTATAAGTATATTTGAAATATACTCGGGTGCGGACCGGGAACAGGGAATAATAGCGCCACAATGAAGAAAAGAACTTTTTTACTGGTTTTGTCCGCCTTATTTTTGCTGGGGACCGCAGCAGTACCGCAGTCTTTTATGCCGGTCGCCGAAAAAGTGGCGATCGAGAACCATCTGGAGAACAGACTGACGAACGCCCTGAACTCCGTTCTTGGAGAAGGCAACTTCATTGTGATAGTGGATGTAGCTCTTAACCCGGAAAGAAAAGAAAGCACCCGCGAGAGGTGGGAAACCCGGACCAGGCAGTCTACCCAGCCGACGGGCCCCAAAGAGGTCCTTCCGGGGATCCCTTCAAGGACCGAGATGGAAAGAGCTCCGGAATCCTCTCAGGTCAACAAGATCGTGGAGAACATGGTCTCTCTTCCTCCAAACCTTGTCAAAAAGATAAGCACAATAATAGTCATAGATAAAAAAGTCCCTGCAGAAAAGATAGCGACCGCAAAAAAAGTTGCCGGCATCGTGCTCAACCTCGACCAAAAGAGGGGGGATACGATCAAGACCCAGCAGGTGGAGCTGAACCTCGCAAAAGAGATCGAAAAGAAAAAGAAGTTCACCGACTACATTTCTGTGGACAATGTCATAAAATATGTTTCTATCTTCCTTGCTATCGGAATATTGGTGATCTACTTCCTCAACAGGATCGCAGGATTGTCAATGCAGGCCATTTCCAGCATTAAAGAGGGCGGGAAAAAAGATTTTGTCCCTCTTGCCGCGGCTGCGCAGCAATCCTCTCCCGGCACCTTTGGAGGGGCAGCCCTTGCCTACGGAAGCCGCGATCCCGAGGACAGGATAAAAAAGCCTTTCTCCTTCATTTCGCAGAATGAGATCCCCAAACTGGTCAGGATCCTTGACGAAGAGGACGACAACACCATAGCCGATATACTCTCCTCTCTTGATCCGGTACTTTCTTCACACATAATTTCCCAGATGTCGGGAAAACTTAAGGAAGACATCTATGCCAGACTGCTGTCCCCCAGGCAGCTCAAACCCGAAGAGATCAAAGAAATGGAGGCCAGGATAAAAAGCAAGCTCGAAGGCTCTCTCGGAGGAGATCAGGATGTTCTTGCGATAATAGAGAACGCGGACTCTCAAACGGCTGAAGATATCATAAGGTCCCTGGAAAAAACCAGCCCTGAACAGGCCGCGGACATCAAGAAAAGAATAGTCCTGTTCTCGGATGTCCTAAAACTTGCAAAGACCGATATTTCGAAGCTGCTTAGCAGGGTCAAGATAGAGGACATCGCTGTGGTTTCCCAAAACGCTGACGAATCCTTAAGAACACTGCTGCTCGAGAACCTCCCGGAAGAGACCAGAGCGCTGGTCAAGGAATGGACCGAAATGATGCCGGCACAGCCGGCCGAGGCTGTTGAAGCCGCGAAAAAAGACATTTGCCGGACCGCCAGGCTTATGGAAACTGCCGGAGAGATAACGGTCAACAGGAGCTGAGAATAAGATGGATCTTACTACAGTACTGGGCATATCGCTTGCTTTGACGATCGCGTCCCTTGTGGTCTCTTTTCACGGGAGCATTTCGGTCTATTGGGACCTCGAAGCTTTTTTGATCGCGTTCGGGGGCACTTTTGCCGCAACACTTATCAACACGCCTTTCCCCAATCTCCTGAACGCCATAAAATCATCATTCTTCTTGCTGTTCTCAACAAGGTATAAAAGCGCGGAGGTCATTCCTCTGATGAAAAAGCTTTCGGAAAAGGCAAAGAAAGAAGGGGTGTTCGCCCTCAAGAACGAGGGAAAGAATTGGCCCGACGCTTTTCTTGAAAAAGCCGTCTCACTTCTGATGCTCAATTTTGGGGCTCACGCCATAAGGACGATACTCGAGAACGAGATAATAGAAACAAGGGCAAGGCACCGTTCCACGATCAATGTTTTAAGGACGGCCGCGCTGTACGCCCCGGTGTTCGGGCTCTTCGGCACCCTTCTGGGCGTTATACAGGTCCTTACAAAGATCGGGAACCCGGCAGAAGTGGGGCCTGCGATGGCTACAGCCGTTATGGCCTCGGTTTACGGCATACTGCTGGCCTATATGGTGCTGCATCCCATCGCCGGCAAACTGCGACTGCGCGACGACGAGGAGATCCTGGCAAAAGCCATGATCCTTGAGGGTATCCTGCTCATCCGCGCGCACGAAATGCCGTCCGCGGTAGAAAAGCACCTTTATTCCTATGTCAGCAGCAAACCCAAGCTCAAAAAATAGCCATGACCCTAAGAAGAAATTTTGAAGCGGAAGAAGCCGAAGCCGAATCGGACCAGTTCAGATCGACCGCCTGGGCCGTGAACCTTGCCGACCTCATGACCTTTTTAATGATCTTTTTCCTGCTGATGTTCTCTTTTTACTTTTCTATGGCGCAAAACCCTGAATATAAGAGCCGGTTCGAAAAAAGCATCAAGAGCATAGAACAGCAGTTCAGCAAAAAGGACTTCAAGGCTGCGGGGGTGACCATGGTGCAGCCCAAGGATGTCAAGCCCCACATACAGTCCGAGGACGAAAAAAGCATGATAAACATCAAGACCATAACGCTGAAAAAAGAGATGTATTTTCTTTACAGCGGCGAACTCTCGTCCAAGGACACCAGGGAGATAATCAAAAAGGCCTATCTGGCCTCCCGGAGAGACTCTTCTTCTATAGTGAATGCCGATGTTCCCGAACTGGAGCTGGCCGAGGATGAAGTCGCGGCCTATGTCGTAACACAGATTAGTATACCGGCAAACATAATAAAAGGAAAAATGACCGTTAAACGGCATAAAGTAAAGCCCGGCGAATCCCTGTGGAAGATCTGCTCCAAATACGGGCTCGATCCCAAAAAATTTGTCCGCCAGATCGCAAGGGACAACAAGCTAAAGCACCCCAGCATTATCCGCTCAGGAAAACCGCTGGAGATCAAAGTCTATCCTTTCCCTCTGTCCAACTGATCCTGGGTTCACTGCATATTTTCCCCCGGATTTCCTTGACATGTATATATAAAATATATATTATATAGTCAGCGCGTGCCGCGGTGGCGGAACTGGCAGACGCATACGCTTGAGGTGCGTACGCCCAAAAGGTGTGAGAGTTCGAGTCTCTCCCGCGGCATGCTTCGACAAGCTCAGCATAAATGGACTGTATCTTGAATATAGCCTTTATGGAAAGCGGTCGGTCCCGAGCGGAGTCGAGGGACTCCCGCGGCATGGGTTTTGACATATTGAATAGTTTCGATACATAGTTTATATTGTTCTACAACGATAGGTATACAGAGGGGAGAAAAAAGGGGACCAAATGAAAGACCCCGAGCTCAATATAGGCGGCGTATCTGAAGCAAAATGCAATCTGGACGGCGCCTTGAAACCGGATCAGTCCGAAAGGTCCAAGAAAGACGCCGGCAAGGACTTTAACATAGACCTCAACACCTCCCTCTCCCGCCTGGACAAAAAGAAAAGCTCAAAAACAGACCTGGAAAGCGCCGGCATGTGGGAATCCATCACTTCTATGTTCGGCAGGATGCCAGCCCCCCAGGCTTATGCATATAGCACCGGCCTTCTTGCCGAGATGGACAACAAGGCCTCCCTTAACGCAGAAAGTAGCTCCTCAAAAGGCGCGCCTGTTGCGGTAAACTCTTCTTCGGACCCCTCTATGGGACAGCAGAACAGGAACACCGCCCCGCAGGCGGCAAAGACTTCCGATACTTCTTCCGTTCTTGAACAGCTTTTTGCCGCAGGGATCGCCTCAGCACCCTATGGAGGCGCTATCCCGATGAGCGATTTTATAAGCGGCCTTGCCAGGGCATCGCGTCTTTCTTCTATCGAACTGATAGCCGGACAGATCGTTGAAGCCGCAAAGTTATTGAAGGTGAACGGCAAGTCCGAGCTGACCGTTGATATCAAGCCGGACCTGCTCGGGAACCTGAAGCTGAACCTGAAAGAGGTTAACGGTATGATCTCCATTCAGATCTTTGCCTCTTCCGGCGCAAAGGACCTGCTTGACACCAATCTTGCAGAGCTAAAACAGGCGCTGGCTTCGGCCAACATAGCCGTGGGCGGGCTTGAGGTCTTTGTCGGCGGAAATAACGAAAGCAAAGACCGCGCAGATGACAGCGCCGCTGAGGCGGAAATGCTGGCCGGACCATTTGTCCCTTTCGGAAAAACCGAGCCTGATGTTCAGATAGACAGGATGTTCCTGGAACAAAAGCTCGGGTACGGCGTTCATGGCGGACAGTTCAATATCTGGAGTTAAAAAGGAGGTTATCATGGTATCAACAAGTTTTCCGATAGTAGCGTCAGGCAGCAGCAATACGATCTCCGAGCCTCAGAGGGTTGCTACACAATCGGGCGGTGTCAATACGGATTTTATAAGGATCCTTCTGGCGCAGATGTCCCTGCCCGATCTTTCGGGGCTGTTTGCTTCCGATGACAACAACAATGACTCCTCCCCTTTTGGCGGAGCTTTTGATTCCATGTTCAACACCAATGCATCTCTCAATACCATTTCCTCGCTCACAGGCAACAATTCCCTGAGCAGCCTCTCCGACTCCTACGGGACCAGCCCGCTTTTGTCTGGCCTTTCGGCGCAGATGGAGCTGAGCATCTGGAGCAGCCTGATCGGCAAGACGGTAACATCCATCGACCCTCAAACCAACGAGAAAGTATCGGGTAAGGTGCTTAGCGTCGCTATTCAGAACGAAAAAGCCCTGCTTGAGATAGCGGACGGAGAGTTCATCACTCCCGAAAGCGTTATCAGCGTAAGTTAAGACCAAAAACAAGGAGGTAAAAAGATGCTGGATATAATGTCATCGGCCGCCAATGCGATAGAGTCGTACAATTCACGGCTCAGAGCAACCTCCGCCAACATAACCAACATGTCGGTAACGGGATATAAAAGGATGTATGTATCTTTTGAAACTGTGCTCAACAATGTTTACAAGGACGGAACTGACGCCACCGGGCTCGAAGGCGGAACAAACCCTTATCAATCGGGGGGATCGGTGGCAATAGCCAATACAGGCCTTGATTTTAGCCAGGGGGACACGCAGACCTCCACAGGACCTTTCGGTCTGTACATACAGGGAAGAGGGCTGTTCACCGTTTCTAAAGACGGTGGAAGCACATACCAGTACACCAGGGCGGGTGATTTCAGGCTGGACAGCAACAGAAATCTGGTCACTCCTTCCGGAATGCAGGTCTACGGCTTTTTGAGGAGCAATGGAAGGTCTTCGGGAAACATGGTCCCGATAGACCTCAGCTATCTGCCTCCTACCAAAACCGTGAACGGGATCACATACAACCTGACATTTGACGACCAGGGCGTAATCCGGTATTACAGGATAGTGGATCCTACCAGAGGCGAGATAGAATACCTTCCGGAACCGGCTTCTACCTATCAAATAGCGCTTACAACCTTTAATAACCCTTCCGGCCTGGTCATGCTGGACGGCACCACCTACGCGGCATCTTCCGCATCAGGAGAAGCAAATTCGCCCCTGGCTCCGGGCGCAGAAGCCGGGATCGTGCTGCCAAGGACGATAGAGGCTTCTAATGTTTTCTACATCACGGAAACTGTGGATGCCATGGAAACACAAAGAGCGATGAGCGGCTCTCTTACGGTGATAAAAATGATCAGCGATTCTATATCGCAGTTCATCAATAAGGTATCCTGATGCCGGGCAATAAGAACAGTAAAAAAGTTCTGCTGCCGGCCGCTATAGGCGACTGGACAAAATACAGGCCTTCTTTTGCAGAAGCAAAGCCTTCCAGGGCTCCGCTTAGAGGCAGGGTAAGGCTTTCGGAAAAAGAACTGGAACTTGTGTGCAAAAATTATATCCTGGCGGTTGAAAGCTTAATAGAAAAGCTTAAGAACGGGCTGGAAAGTCCCTCTGTGCTGGACCAAGTCTGCATAGAACAACTGGATTATTCGGACATTCTTAAAGAGGCCGATATGCCTCTTGTCCAATTCCGGCTCTTTGAAAAAGATGATCTGACAGGGTATCTTTGCCTGAGCCTGGAGCTTTGCCTCTGCCTGATAAACAGGGCTCTTGGAGCGTCGATCCCCACTCCCAGGGACCCAAGGAGCCTTTCCAGGACCGAAGAAAAGGTCCTTGAGCTCTGCGTTAAAGAAGCCCTGTCCGGGTCGCTCAAAGAACTTACCCCGAGGCTTGCCGGCTCCTCAGGAATATCCTTTGACCAGCCTTTCGGGGAGAACGGCCCTTTTGTACTGATATCCGCGCAGATTGGTTTTGGCGACATAAAGGCAGGAAAGATCTTCCTGGCCATGCCGTCATCCTATTTGAGGAGTACTCTGGAAAGCGGCAGAAAAGCCTTTAATGCCAGAGAGCTGTTAAAACTCCCGGCCGCCGTTAAGGACGGGGTCTTTTCACAGATCAGGGCCGTACTGGGAGCAACCTATATATCCGCTAAGGACCTCTGCCTTCTGGAAGAAGGAGATGTGATTTTGTTCGATTCCAAATTGAACGACCTTGTCCCGGTGTATATCAACGATTGCTTGAAACTCTTCGGCCAACCTGGTATAAAGAATGAAAGGCTCGGCGTAAGGATCTACTCTTCGGAGGGCTTAAGGCGCCACGAAAGGATACCCGAACCTCAGCCGTCTATCGAGGAGCCGCTTGAAGAAGTTCCTGCCTATCAAAGTCCGGAAGAAACAGGCCATATGTCCCAGATGGAAGGACAAATGGCCCACTATTGACCCCGAAAAGGAGGGATAGCCTTGGACAACGAAGAATTTGGAGTTGAAAAAGTAAGGTTTTCGGAGTTGGGCCCTGATTCCTCCGCAGGAAAGATCGACCAGAAAGTCCTGGCAGATATCCCTGTAGAAGCAACGGTAGAGCTCGGAAGGACCAGGCTTTCGCTGCGTGAAATGCTTGAGCTGTCCGAAGGCTCGATAATGTCTCTGGACAAGTTCTTCGGCGATACGCTCGAGATCAAGGTTGGAGGCCAGACAGTGGCACAGGGCGAAGTTGTAGCCGTTGACGACAATTACGGGGTCAGGATCACAAAAGTGAACATCCAATGAAAGCTTTGCCCTTGTTGCTGTCATGCGCATTGCTTATCTCAAGGGCAGAATCCGCCGTTGAGCAGGGGTTCTTTGCCACCTCGGAAACAGTGACCGTTTCGGCCTCTTCCGGTCCCGTCACTTTCGGTTATATGATCCAGCTGGTCTTTTCTCTTGCCATAGTGTTCGGGCTGATCTTTGTTGCGGCAAAATACCTGATACCAAAGTTCTCGCCGTCCTCCAAGGGCCGCTTTATAGAGGTTGAGGACAAGGTGGTACTGGAGCCTCAGGTTACCTCTTATGTCATAAAAGTCGCAGACGCCTCATGGCTGATAGTTGTTTCTAACAAACACATAGCAAAGATCGACAAAATAGAAGGAAAGCTCTGAGGCCAAGATGACAAGAAGGATAACTTTGGCAGCGGCGCTTTTATTGTTGTCGAGCGCTGCCCATGCGGCAAAGCCGATAGGCGTTCTGGACATGAGGACCGTTTTTGCGCCCGAGCAGTTCAGCAACAGCGTTCAACTGCTGATCACTCTGTCCCTGATAACCCTTGTCCCGTTCTTTTTGATCTCCGTTACCTCCTTTCTCAGAATAATAATAGTGCTCGGGCTTGCAAGGACGGCCATCGGCACCCAGCAGGTCCCTCCCAATTCGGTGATAATAGGGCTTTCCCTTTTTATGACCGCCTTCATAATGACCCCTGTATGGAACGAAATAAACACAAAAGCCGTTATCCCCTACAACCAGGGCAGGATCAGCCAGGTCAAGGCCTTTGAGACCGGCATGCAGCCGCTGCGCAAGTTCATGTTCAAACAGACCAGGGAGGCGGACCTTTCGCTCTTTATCCAATTTTCCCGCATCGCCAGGCCCAAGACCTTTGACGATGTCCCCACCTATGTCCTGATCCCTGCTTTCATGATAAGCGAGCTAAAGACCGCTTTTCAGATAGGTTTTCTTCTCTTTATTCCGTTCATCATGATAGACCTTGTTGTTGCCAATGTACTTTTGTCTCTGGGCATGTTCATGCTGTCTCCTGTCATGGTATCTCTGCCTTTTAAGATCCTTTTGTTCGTTCTTGCCGACGGCTGGAACCTGATAACAAGAGGGCTCATGATGAGCTTTTTATAAAATGACCCAGGATTTTGTAACACAGATAATGTACAACGGCGTCACGGTGATACTGCTGGTATCTTTGCCGGCAGTGGGGCTGGGGCTGCTTGTCGGTTTTGTCATCAGCCTTTTTCAGGCGGTAACTCAGATCCAGGAGCAGACCCTCACCTTTGTTCCAAAAATGATCGCGGTCCTTGCGGTCATAGCGCTGGCCTCCCCGTGGCTGATGTCAATGCTGCTTGATTTTACGATAAGCCTCTGGGCCAACATCCCGGGAATGGCAAGGTAAATGGTAGTCACTCTGCCCCAGCTCTACATCTTTTTGCTGATCCTGGCAAGGGTGGCAGGGATCTTTTTTGAAGCCCCCGTTTTCGGGGCCAGGACCTTCCCCTCTCTGGCTAAGACAGCCCTTGCACTTTGGATCTCCCTGGTCCTGTGGTCCACGGTCCCCGGACCCGCTCCGGTCTTTGACAGCGCCTTGGTCTTTGCCCTTTTCGTGGTCAAGGAATTCATCATTGGTTTTACCATAGGCTTTATCGCCCAGATAATCTTTTCTGCGGTCCAAGCGGCCGGGGACCTCATCGACCTGCAGATGGGGATGAGTATCGCAACGATAATGGACCCGACCACCGGAGGTATTGCCACCATCGTCGGCAGGCTGACCTTTTTTATCGCACTTGTAGTGTTCCTGATTGTGAACGGGCATCATCTGATACTTGCGGGGCTCCACACCAGCTTTAAGGCTCTTCCAATGGCGGCCCCCATCAATATTTCCAGCGCTTTCATATCACAGATCCTCGAACTAGGCACCACTTTCTGGTTCATCGCGATCCAGCTTGCCATACCGGCCATACTTCTGATCTTTCTTTCGGACTTCGCCTTCGGGATCGTGAGCCGCGTGGCTCCCCAGGTCAATGTGTTCATGCTGGGATTCCAGGTAAAGCCTTCTTTAGGCCTCATTGCTATCCTCCTGAGCCTGCCTCTTTTGATAGGCCACATCGGCCAGTTGGTGGAGCAGATGGGAGGAGAGATCTTCAAGCTGTTCGTTTATTTGCGCTGATAAGGAAAGGGTGCCATGGGAGAACAGGGCGGAGATAAAACAGAAGAACCTACACCGCACCGCCTGCGGGAGGCAAGACAGAAGGGGCAGATAGCCAAAAGCAAAGAGGTTACCACAGCCCTGCTTTTGCTGTCCTCTTATGTGGTGCTGCGCTTTATGGGAGAATTCATCTGGGGCCAGCTTACTTCCGCTACTCAAAGTATTTTTGAACAGATCCCCTACACCGGCGATTTTGGCATGGCCTTTGCCGGCTCGATACTTCTTATCGGTTTAAGAGGTCTGCTCTTTGCCGTTGCTCCCCTCTTTGGGGTAGCTTTCGTCGTCGCTTTCCTGGCAGAGGCTCTCCAGACAGGATTTGCGTCTTCGGCAGACCCCTTGTCCCCCAAGCTCGAGAGGATAAATCCGCTCGAAGGCTTTAAAAGAATGTTCTCTTTGCAGGGCTTTGTAGAACTGATAAAATCCCTCCTCAAGGTCATAATTGTATTCTGGATAACCTGGTCGACCGCAAAAGAGGACCTGCCAAATGTAGTTTCGCTCATTGATTCCCATCCCTGGCAGGCAATAGTGCTTGGGGGCTCGATCGCCTACAACATCGCCATAAGGGTCGCTGTCTTCTATATTTTTATCGCGGGACTTGATTATCTTTACAAGAGATGGGAATATATGAAGAACCTGCGCATGACTAAGCAGGAAGTAAAAGAGGAGTACAAAAGGCTGGAGGGAGACCCCATGATCAAGCAGAGGATCAGGGAACTCCAACGCCAGGTGGCCTATCAAAGGATGATGTCGGCGGTCCCGGGGGCGGATGTGGTCGTAACAAACCCAACTCACCTGGCAGTGGCGCTGCTCTATGACGCCTCCAGAATGAAATCCCCCACCGTGGTGGCAAAAGGACAGATGCTGGTTGCCGAAGAGATAAAAAAGATCGCGGAAGAGCATTATGTCCCGGTGATCGAGAACGAGGTCCTGGCAAGGGCCATTTACAGGACCACCAAGGTGGGGAGCGAAGTGTCCGGCGAGTTGTATCAGGCGGTTGCAGAGGTGCTTGCTTTTGTGTATAAGATAAAGAAGGACAGGAAACAGAAGAAGAGCCAATGGTTAGGTCCTCTAAAGGGGATAAGGGGCGAAGCGGTCAGGAAAGTGAACGGATAAATGGCGGCATTAGTTGATCTAAAGAACTTAAAGAGCCTGTTCTCCACCAACGACTTTGTGGTGGCCGGCTCTCTTGTTGTCATCATAGCCCTGATGCTGGTCCCGCTTCCCCCTTTTGCTCTTGACATACTGGTAACGCTTAACATAGCCGCCGCTCTCATAATACTGCTGGTGGCGATGTATTTGAAAGAGCCTCTGGAATTTGCAGCGTTCCCGTCCATATTGCTTGTTATTACTCTTTATCGGCTCTCCATTAACATAGCGGCTTCCAGATTGATACTCTTGAACGGTTATGCCGGGGAAGTCATAGCCTCGTTCGGTAATTTCGTCGTTTCCGGCAACTATGTCGTGGGCGGCATTATCTTTGCCATCATAACCCTTGTGCAGTTCATCGTTATCACAAAGGGTTCCGAAAGGGTGGCCGAGGTGGCCGCAAGGTTTACCCTGGACGCCATGCCCGGCAAACAGATGTCAATTGACGCGGACCTTAACGCCGGGCTGATAGATGCCGCCGGCGCCAAGGAAAGAAGGAGAAAGATAGACCAGGAGTCGGGCTTTTTCGGCGCGATGGACGGCGCCAACAAATTCGTGCGCGGAGATTCCATCGCCGGCATAGTAATTATCCTGATAAACATCATAGGTGGCATTCTGGTGGGCTGGCTGCAGCGGGGAATGGGAATAATGGAGGCCGTCTCCACTTTTGCCCTTCTTACGATAGGCTGCGGCCTGGTCACACAGATCCCTTCGCTTTTGATCTCCATAGCGACAGGGCTCGTGATAACAAAATCCGCCACTTCTATGAGCATCGGCACCGACATCGCCATGCAATTGTTCGCTCAACCAAGGGCTTTTGCTTTTGTCGCCCTTATCCTTGCCGTGTTCTCTCTTATACCGGGACTTCCGACAGCGCCCTTTTTGATCCTGGCCTTTGCCTCGGGCATAACCGCTATCCTTCTTGTGCAGGCCCAGGCAAAAAAAGAGGAGATGGGGACAGTTTCCGAAGAAAGCACTCAAAAGGATATGCTCAAGAAACCCGAGAGCATAGTAGCAACACTGGGGCTTGACCCGCTCAGCCTTAAGACCGGAAGAAGCCTGATACCCCTGATAGATCCCGCCCAAAAAGGGCCTCTGCTCGAGCGCATTACCATGATCAGATACCACATCGGACAGGACCTGGGTTTTGTTATACCCGGGGTCAGGGTAATGGACGACCTGAGCCTGCCGCCAAACCAGTACACGATAGAAATAAGGGGGACCAAAGTTGCAACAGGAGAGGTCTTGATGGAGCATCTTAAGGTAGACCTTCCTCTTTATGAGCTCAAAGCAAAAAACATAGAAGGCGTCGAAGGAAAAGACCCCGTATCAGGAGAGGCTGTATCCTGGGTCCCTTACAGCGAAAAACAAAAACTTGAAGAAACACAGTTAACAGGGACTGAGCCCGTAGAGGTCATGGCAATGCATTTTTCGGAGACCATAAAGAGGTACGCGGACGAAATAATTACGAGGCAGAATGTCCAGTCGCTGATAGAACTGGTAAAAAACACCAACGCCGCTATTGTAAGAGAGCTGATCCCGGACATGCTTTCCCTTGGGCAGGTGCACAAGGTCCTTCAGCTCCTTGTTAGAGAAAGAGTTTCCATAAGGGACCTTTCCACAATACTGGAGCGCCTTGCCGATTACGCCCACCTGAGCCGCGATATCAATGTGCTGACCGAATATGTAAGACAATCGCTTGCAAGGCAGATCTGCGAAAGCTATACGGACGCTTCCGGCTCGGTTACGGTGGTCACCATAGACCCAAATCTAGAAGAGACTATGATAGGAGCGGTACACCAGAGCGAATACGGTTCCTTCCTTGCTCTTGACCCCAGCATAGGAGAAAGGATCCTTGGTCAGATAGCTTCGCAGGCAGCCGCCTTTAAGCGGTTAAAAGCCCCTCCCGTGATCCTGTGCTCTCCCAGACTGCGGCCTCATCTAAAAAGGTTCATCGAAAGAAGCTTCCCTGACATGGCGGTGCTCTCATACAATGAAATAGTGCCGCAGGTAAAAGTGTCTTCGATAGGTATGATATCCCTTGACTAGAGAAAGCCTTATATAAATGGAACAGCCAAGACAGGGCCTTCCGATAAACCGCTCCGTAAAGGCCCCTTTTATCATAAAAAGCGCCTTTGAGACGGAAAAGATGGAAGCCGTTCCCGCTCCGGTCCAGGTTGTCCTGCCAAAAATGTCTATGAATTCGGAGAGGTTCTACGAAAAACTCTCTTCGGTCATCATGCCCAATCTGCCGGCCAAGGAGCTTATTTCTATGATGGTGTCTTCGGCACTCGAGGTCGAGTTCGGGACATCCTTTACTCTAAACCCCAATTTTGCTAAAATGGTCGGTAAGATAGCTGACTCGATAATGACCAATCCCGACATCAGAAGACAGGCCTTATCGGCAGCCAGCATCTTTATAGAAAAGAAGATGCAGATGGGAAAAAAGCATTAATGGCGGATTCAAGAAAGATCTCTTCGTCGCTTCCCTCCTCAAGGGGCGCGGCAAGATCGGCGGAAGCGGCTCCCGCCTATATTCATCCGGTCATCAGAAGATTCTGGAGGTTTACCAGGGAGATGGCAAAAAAGTTCAGCGGCAATCTGCTGAAGGACCGGTCCGAAGAGCTGATCAAGAGCGTAAATGACCACTTTGGCCGCGGGATATAAGGATGTCGGATAAAGACACACAGGATAAGATAGTTTCCATACTGAGAAACCACTTCCTCAAGTACTCTGATGAAGTGATAGAAAAGTACAAGAACCAGATAGATTCCACTGTAAAATGGTATATTCATAACCTTCCCTACAATGTGGCAAAGAACGAGACCGATGACCTTACTTCCGAGGCCCGCCTGGCCTTTGTGGACGCTTTAAAGAACTGGGACCCGCGCAAAGGCGACCTCTGGCCTTATGTAAGCATCCGCCTCAAAGGTGCCATGCAGGATTATCTTAGAAAAAGAGGCGGGGACCCGGTGACCGGGATATACGAATGGGTAACATCGGCCGCAAATGTCTATCTTGCTTTCAACAAAGAGGTGCTGCACAACGAGACCACCGAAGAAGCCACCCAGATAGACAGCGCCATGAAGGACCTATCCGAGAACGACAGGGCGGTTATAACGGGCTATTACAAAGATGACAAGACCTTTAAGGAGATCGGCAAAGAGATAAACCTTTCCGAGTCGCAGGTAAGCCGCATCTGCAAATCGGCCACGCTCAAGCTGAAAAAAGCACTGGGAAAATAAAGGCCCAAATCATCTTGCCAGGTTCATGGCTTCTATTATGCCTGCCGCTATCCCTGCCGCATCGAATGTCTTTAGGCCTTCCCTGCCAAGTCTTACCGAAGCGGAAAGGACTTCCAGCCTTCCTTTTTCCGGGTCCGCTGCCCTGTGGGGATAAGGAAGGATCTGTTCCGAAATAGGAAGTACAGGCCTTTCCAAGGTAATTGTTGTGATCGCCTCCCGGTAGGAAATGTCGCCCCCTCCAAGAACAACCAGCGCCAGAAGCGGTCTAAAAGTCTCGTAGGGAGTTCCCCAGTCGCTTCCGGAAATGACAAACCTTTCAAGGTCTGTAAAACCGGTCCCATGGTCCGGCATTATGGTTAATCTGGAAATTTCCATCAGTTGAGGTATGCCCGGCCTTTCAAAAGTTATTCCTTTTTTTGGCATGGGGCCTTCTGCCAAAAGAGACAGGCCGTTAAATACCCTGGCCATTTCAGCCATTTTATAGTCGTATTTTGCCTGGTCCCATTCTATGCCTTCCGAAATATCCGTTCTAAATCCTGAAGCATAAGTCGCTACCGCCCTTGGCAGCGGCCAGCCTACTGCTCCGGAAACCTGCAGCGGCCTCATTTCTGATGCCAGAAGGCTGTCTAGGCCAAGATCAGACACTCCCGTTGATATCTCTATCCTGTCCCTAAAAGGAAGCAGCGCCTCTCTTATCTCGCTCAGGATCCCTGTTGCCTGAGCACGGTATTCCGGAGTCGCGAACTTGGAAGGGCCTACGAACCGCACAAGCCCCCTGCCCTCTATCCTGGACATATACATGTCCCTTACTATTTCCGTCGGGCCAAGCACCGCTTTGTGGACGCCCCTGCACATTCCCGAACTATACGCCAGCTTTCCGAAGAACATTTCCTTTACCTCCCATGTTTTTATAGATCGAATATTTCTTTTATTTTTGCGTACATCCGTCCGCTGAAAAAATCGAACGGGAATATGCGGCCTCTGTGCTCAAGCACTTCTTGCAGGCTGTCTTCTCCTGTCCCGTTCTCCCTCCCCCTGCCCAGGGCCGCGCAAAGGTTTTCGGCAAACCGTCCGCTGTCTGCAAAAGCGATGACCGGCATACCGAGCTTTAGAGCTTCCAAAACCTCTATCGCGGAATGCTTCCCCCCGCCTATCACAAAAGCCGCAGAAGCAACGGAAGCCTCCCCTTCCATCATTTCCGCTATTGTCCGGAACATGAACCCGGTGTTTTCCTCCCACATCAACTGCTTTTCCGTACTGCCCGTTTCAAGAAGCATCAGATGGCTTATTGCAGAGCTTGGGAATTTAATATCGCGATCATCTCCCTCGAACCTGCAGCCGAATGAAACCATTCTTTCCGGAGCAAAGCCGAGCACAGGCGTGTTTGGGGTAACTCCGCCGGAATTTCTTGCTATTGAAAATTGCCTGATAAGATCCGTATCCACTCCGCCAAAAGCCAGGGTCATCCTTGCTTCATTTGCTATGCCGCTAAGGTATCTGGCAAAACCAAGAGTCTTTTCCCTTAAAGGGGCTCCCAATGTACCCGCCGACCCGATAACCAGCCCCAGGGGCGCTTTTCTGGCCAGATCCAGGCCTTTTAGAGCTTCTGCCGGCGCTGTTCTTTGATTTGCCCTGTATATCGTAAGAGCCATAAAAAAACCTCAATATGTTGTCGTCTCGTTTCATCATAAATTTCACCATAATTAATGATAAAATATACTATAGATTTGCGGCAAAGTTCAGCAGGCAGAGAATATCTGCTTCCCAAATAATAGAAGCAGAAACAGACGAGCGGGCGTAGTTCAGTGGTAGAATATTTGCTTCCCAAGCAAAGGGTCGTGGGTTCGAATCCCATCGCCCGCTCGTCTGTACAGCGGGAATGTCAAGGGCGAGCAAATCGTGCTTTTCATTGTTTTTATAATGCGAAGCAAGCGCGATTTGTGAGTAGAATCCCTTCTCCCGCTCTTGCCCTGAGCTTGTCGAAGGGCGGCGACGTACCCAAGCGGTAAGGGAGCGGTCTGCAAAACCGTTATTCGGCAGTTCGAATCTGCCCGTCGCCTGTCTATTTTTGTTAGAATTATTGTGTGCGCGCTTAGTCCTTCGACTCGCTTCGCTCGCTCAGGACTAGCGTATAATGATCTTGCTTCTTGTTTTTGGCTGTGCGCGCTTAGCTCAGCTGGTTAGAGTACTTGCTTGACAGGCAAGGGGTCACTGGTTCGAACCCAGTAGCGCGCAGTCACTTTATTACTTGTAAAAACAAAAGACGCCGCAACAATAAAGTAAATCGGATTCGAAGTTTATCCCGAGGAGCGTAGCGACGAGGGAAACCCAGTAGCGCGCATTTATTGGTTCGCCCGCCTGCAACGCTTTGCGTAGCAATGCGGGCAGGAACCCAGTAGCGCGCAGGTTGTTCTCGTTCTCCCGCCCTGGGCAAAGCTTATCTTATACCCCCTACATCGCCAGCATTCCAAGGACCTTGTACATTATCAGCGCGGGCCACACAAGGGCCTTAAGAACACCGAGCAGTCCCTGGCCAAAGGACGAGGCATGCTGTATGTAATAAACAGCCGCGCCTATGAACGCCAGTCCGTACAATCCTCCCGCTTCCTTCATTTTGAGACCTCCTTTAGTTTCCGGATTCGATCCGGAATGTTTCAAGAATTATCTTAAATCCTTTTTCAAGCCCGCTTCCGCCCTTAGCCTGCTTGTTGATCACAAGCATGTCTTTTCCTTTGTTGAGCGGAATGTAGTATATCCGCCCGCCGGTCCCGTTCTTGGTCACCGTTTCCCTGCCTTTTTCATCTCTGTCCACGGGAAAGACTATGACCTCGCAAAAAAGGCCCGCTATCTTTTCGGACTTTTTTAGCACTCCGGGAAATCCGGACTTTATATCGTTGAACCAGGTCTTTTTTTTGGAAAAATCTCTAATGATATAAAAGTCTATCTGCTCCCAGGCGGTATCAGAATAAGAGATGTAATTTCCAGCCGAGATCGAGGCATTCGGGTACGGCAGCCACTCGTCTTTGCTGCGGAAAAATTTTCTTTTGACCTCTTCGTCCGGCAGAGTCCTTAGCTTTGAAAGGGGAAGATCGCTGTAGTCCGGATAGATCTCATCGGCCACTTTTATCCCGCCGGGCCTTCCGCTGGACAGATACTGCCTCATTTCTTCTACAGTAAGCTCTCTTTCCCCGGAGTGCCTTGTCTCAAGAGCCCAGTTCTGCGGCATGACAAAGGAGAACTCTGTCCTTCCGTCGCTTATCCTTACCCTCTCCTGCCTTGCCGCGCAGCCAAACACCAGTATCACTGCCGCTAAACAGGCAACAACCGCAACCGGGTTATTTTTCATCAAGTTCCCGCTCCCCTGCAATATGATATCACTAAAAAGCCGTGCGGGATCAATTTTCCGCCTTCCCGGATGAAATCCGGCCAATTTATTATCGATGGGTATGAGGATGTCGATTTTTATCATTGCATCTGTCCCAAAGGAGGATATGTGAGCTCAAGCATAAAACCATACCGGCTCCCGGCACCTTTAAGGGTCCTAAGGTCCCCTGTACGCGATGCCTTTAGGGGTATCATGGGGCCGAACCAGGAATTTATCAGTTGTGTAACCCGGGTCGAAAGAGAGAACGGCCAGAGCAGAAGGAATGTTGCCTCAATGGTGGCTTATGCCGACAGGCAGCTGCCTGTTCTTTCGGGGCTTGCGCAGAGACCTATTTACGCAGATGAGATCACCTCCTCCCTGTTTTACTTCCCGGCTGTTACCCGGGGACGCTGGATGGTCAATGTGGGAACAGAACTGGAGGAGTTCGCCTTAGAAGGCGGGCCCTGGCATAGTGTAAGAGCGCTGCAAAAAATGGCGGCGGACCTTGACCAGGACCAGGCCGTAGAACTTTTGAGGCTTATACACAGCCTCAGTTCCGGCCTGGCGCCGGAGGTAAATGAACTTCTTTGCCGCGCCCGAGACCGTTTTGCCGCAGCAGAGCAAGCAGGACTTGACGGGGCATTTTTTCAGATGGATTCCCATCAGAGAGGTTTTTTTAGGCTGACTGAAACAGCCGTTGAAAGCATGAGGGACGCGGAAAACCCCTATTTTCGGGATCCGCTGCGCGGGATCGTAGAGATCGTTTCCGGCTCTGATATAGGGGACGCGCCGTGGAGCTTCATAGGACAGTACGCAAGCTTCAGGCTTGCAAATCCGTCTTCCGACGGCAGAGACCTGTCGGGACGTGAGTTTTGCGAACTTGCCCCTTTTGACAGTGAAAGACAGAGAACTTCATTTAATGCGGAACTTGTGCGGGAGCTTTCCAGCCCTTCCCTTTTCTTTGCCCTTAACGAGAGAATAACCGCTTTGGCAGAGCTTGATAACAGAGGCCTGTTCAGCGTCTCTAACCAGGTACACCGCAACACCTTGAATTATTTGAGCTGCCTTCTTATGGGGTTAAAAGCCTCCATACAGTACGGCCGGACCGTAGCGGAAATATCACCGAAAAAGTTCGGAGGAGAGGTTTCCGATGTTCCCCTCGACGGGCTGGGCGTGTTCTTTGACCTTAAAAACGGGACAACTGAATTTGTTCCCGGCCTGTTCAGGTCCATGGATTTTGGCCTGGGAGCCACATCAGAACAGCTCCTCTGGAATGACCAGGCGATCACACGCCTTGTCAGCGGATTTGAAGGCGGGGTTAACGGGATCTACCTTGCTTCGAGGAGCTACTCGGGCTTCCCGGGTGCGGCCTCGGTTTCCGCGTATTTTAGGACGCTTATGACCCTGAAAGCTCTTGAAGTACCTCTTGATTTTGTCAGGCTGATAGCCGTTAGTGAAACCGGAGCTCTTCCTCTTTCTGCAAGGTGTTTTGAGGCTTCTTCTGCAGTGCTTGACTTTGCCCCTGAAGTATTCCCTCTTGCCGGCATATTTGAGGGGTTCACAGCAAGCACAGCATTGGGGCGCACCGTTGACGATATCTATTTCGATATCAATAAAGCGGCTGTTGCAGCCGAAACCCTTGTGTACAAGGCCATAAGGGACGCGCGCCTGGCAAAAGGGCTTGACATAGACAGTATGCACGACAGGCCCTTTGACGAGATAGAGCTGTTGAACGGGGAACATGCTCAAATAGAGGATTTTATAAGGACGCACCTTCCAAAAGTGTTCGCTTATGAGGCAAAAAAAGCCTTGGACGGGCCCGGGGAGGCCGTTATGGCAGAGGTCCTTGAAAGGCTGACGGAGCTTGGATCAGAGATGGCAGACCGTTATAACAGAGAGAGAAGGTCCCCTGCCCGCTCCGCAGTTGCCGCAACCAGGAGAATGCGCAATCCCGAATCGACCTATATTTATGCCTTTTGCTGCGCCGCCATGCAGCTGACTTCGGAATTCCTGCTGAGGCAGGAAATGTCCGGCGTCTATCTTGAAGAGAACAGCATCCTGTTTTCCGACACACCCGAAAGAGGCGCAGGAACGGAGAGTTGCGAACCAAGAGAGAGCTTTGCCCAGACTCAGGCAAGAAAAAGGGCCGAAGCGCAGGAAAGAAGCAGAGCGGCAAAAAGGGAAAAACAGCTTGACGAGGCTTCAAAAAAAGCCATAGAAGCCCCTTTTGACGCCTTTGCACACCTGGCTGCCGGAAAAATAAGCGCCGCCGCTGTGCTGCTTAGGCAGGAGCTCTCCGCAGTTGCGGCAGGCGCCGAAGATCTTGGGGAATTTAATGAGGCGCTGGGCAACTGGGCAAATGTAGACAGGTTAAGGCAAGCCGCAAAGCAGATAGAAAAGGAACTGAGGAGCGGCCCAACTTCAAAATCGGAAAAAAGACGCCAATTAAAGGAGAAACTTATCGATATTGCGGTATCAGACATCGTCAGCCAGCTTGAAGATGACATGTCTCCGATACAGGAAGACGAGACCTTTTATTACGGATCAGCAGAAACAATAAAGGGTTTGACCGAGTCCCGCCTCTGGCTGGGGATACAGGAAAAGGCCCTGGAATACATGGACCTATTTCCGTGGTACAACCCGAGGTTCATGCTGTCAAACCTTGAGATCCTCATTTCTAACGGTGAAACCCCCGAGGATATAATCGGATTGATAGATGATTGTATTGAACAGCAGAAAGCCGGAAATGCCTCACTGCTCAGATACCTCAAAGAAGGCAACGACCCTCTTACGGAGTATGTGATCCTCTCGGCAGAATCTTCGGAACCCGGGCAACAGGTGTCTTTCTAAGGTTTGCTCTCCGAAATTATCACATCCGGCGAGCCCGGTCCTTTTAGCGTCCCCTCGTATTTGATGAACCTGTAGGGAGGAGCGGCCTCGAACCAGTAGCCGGAATCAGGTATCAGGTTGGAAAGCAGCCCAAAATCGGGTTTTAAGCCGATCCTATAGCAATCGACCGTTCTTGATCCCGAAGAGATCTGCTGCTTAGCATAATCGCTCGAAAGGGAGATCGGAACAGTGCCTCCGTCCGGGAACATGAGCGTTATGCTGCGCTTTTTAGCGGAATTGACCACCATATCGTACATATAAAAGGTGAGGTCCTGATAATCCACTATACTGCCGGAAAGCGGAACGGTTTTTAAGACCTGTTTTCCGGTAAGGTAGTCCGCAAACTCTACAGAAAGCGTCCCATCCCCCCAGTCGTAGCTCCTGCGGCTGTACTGGTAGGTCCTGCCCTCGGATGTGGAGACCATGGTTATATTGTAGGTGGATATTTTGTCGCCGCTCAGAGCATAGTACCTGTCGATCTTCTCCTTTATGGTCCGTTCCTTCTCGGCGCGGGTGTTGTCCACCACCGCCACAATAAAGCTCTTTCCGGAAAAGGCGCGCTTTGCCGTGCTGTAGACGGCTTTTTCTATCTCGAGCCCGGAATTCTTATCAACTGTTGAGGTCGAAAAGCCGTTGCCCAAAAAATACATGGGAAAAGAGATGTTCTTTACTGCCAGAGCCGGAAGAGCAAAGGAACTCACCGCAAGAGCAGCAACAAACAGGACCGCTTTTGTTCTCATGCTATGCCTCCCCTCATGGGACAAATCCTAGCACATTATCGCCTCAAATAAAACTTTGAATTCCGGGGGTTTTTATGTATAATGGCATTGTCCAAAATAAAGGAGGAAAAAGAATGAGACTAACAATAGAAGAGCTGTTTGACGGGTTCGAAGTGGCCGCCGATATGAAAAAGATACTTCTGGTCTTTGCGGGAACTCTTTTGGGCTGGCTCTGTTTCATGTTCTTTGTCTGGGCAGGAGGGTTTGTAAAGAGCGACCTGGCCTTTGGAATACTGTCCGTGGTCGGCTATATCCTGAACTACGGCGTTTGCACTTTTGCCCTGGGAGCCTCCAACAGAATGGTCTATAAAGAGCTTACCACAGGCGAGTCGCTCTCTCCTGCCGAAGGCATCGCTTTTGCCAGAAAGAACCTGGGCTCTATCCTGTTCTCGCCTGCGGCTATCTTCATTATAGTGGCAGCGGTCCTTGCCGTTGAATTTGCCGTCTTCATGCTGGGAAGGTTCGATCTGATAGCCGTGGTCCTGTCCCTGCTTACCGCTCCGGCTATAATGCTAAACGCCGTACTGCTTGCCTGCGCCATGTTCGGCTCCGTGCTTACTCTTGCGGTGATAGCCGTGGATGAGTCCGGTATAGCCGGCACCGTGGCCAAGATCTACACCCTGGTCAGAAGAGCTTCCATCCCTCTCATCATGTATATGTCCCTTGCTCTTCTTCTGGGGATAGCGGCCACGATGATAATCGCCCTTATCTTCGTTCTGGCCACTGTAATAAGCGTCATGATGTTCGGAGGGGCATCCCAGATCTTCATCAATCTGTCCGCCATGGAGGTGCCTGCTCTGTCCCTTCCGCTGCAGGCGGCAACAGTGATCGGTTTTATCTCGATCTATGTGCTGGCGGCAATGGTATTCACTTATCCTGTCATTCTGCTGCAGTCCTTTGCCACTTCGATCTATCTCAAGATCAAAGAGCATATCAAATAGCGGCGGACAAAAACAGGCGCTCGTAGCTTAACGGATAAAGCATTCGCCTACGAAGCGAAAGAGTGTGGGTTCGATTCCCTCCGAGCGCAGTTCATTTTCTGCACAAACTATTGTTGCGCCGTTTTTATTGTCCGCAATTTTCTTCTCATCGATTATTTTTTCGGCGGCGGAACCTTGGCGGAATTTTTTCGGGTGGGTGCAAAAAACTGTCTCCGTATTTTGTTTTGGCGCGCGCGCTTTTGTTATCGCAGAGCTATTAATCGATGCAGACGAGTAATTTGCGCCGTAAAATAATACCACCTCTATGACGTCTTTGGAATATAATATTTCTTTTACGTACTTTTTCACGATCGCTCTTTTTTCGTAGGAACCGCTCAATTTTGACGCGGAAATGACCCTGTTAATGATTTCTTTCACTTTTTCGGAGGAATACAGGGAACTCTGTATGCTTGGTTCAATTACTTTCGGAATACCCTGCTGTTGATAATTGAGCGTGAAGATCAAACTATCCAGATACTGCTGATTTTTAGCCATTTTATCAAGATAATCCACAACATAAGCGTCAAGGCGATCGGAGCTGACCTGCCTTATGTCGCAAAATGATCTGTCCCGCTTAGTGACACATGAACAACGGTAATAGAAATATCTGACCCGCCTTGAATTGCTGATCTTGTTTGTGAATACGGAACTCATAATAGAACCGCATTGTTTGCAATGAACAAGTCCAGGAAATAGCGAATAGTTATAGGTCCTCATCACTTTTGGTCTTTCCTGTTTAAATTGCTGGGCCTGTTCAAACAACTCTTTGGATATGATCGGCTCATGCTGGCCCTGATAGATACTGCCTTTATATTTGAGCAGTCCTGTATAGCTTATATTCCTGATAATCCTGAATATTGCAGATTTTGACAACGGAAGTCCTTTTCTGTCAAACATCTTTTGTGATTTAAGGTCTTTGTATATCTGACACATTGATCCTGTGACGATAATATTCTCAAAGATATATTTCACGGTTTTTGATTCCACGGGATCGATGATAAGCTTTTTATTCTCCCGCTTGTAGCCAAACGGTGTGGTGCTGCAGCTCCACATACCTTTTTTAGCGCGTTCAAATATTTTGTCCTTAATTCTTTCACTGATGAGCTCACGCTCAAATTGGCCAA
>Ga0265297_10003871_pt1 | contig 25823 bp, 23 predicted proteins | sample Munlanlwell13791_FD_192502 | JGI IMG/M metagenome (GOLD analysis project Ga0265297, IMG submission 192502) | Leachate microbial communities from a municipal landfill in Southern Ontario, Canada - Leachate well 137-91 | ecosystem: Engineered > Solid waste > Landfill > Unclassified | place...
TTTCATTCTTAGTTCTTAGTAGTGATATTTAATTCCGATTTTACCCTCAGTTCAATATTACTTATTAATCATTCCCTATAAATCTAAGATAACACTATGGAAACAAGCAGAATTACCGGAAGAGAAACTCCTATATCTTCGCTCTATCCATTTTCAATTCGTATTTTCTCCTTGTTGTGTGTCTTTCTTTCTGAGTAAAACTTCAGTATGTGGATAAGCAAATTCTACATCCGTTGTTTTTCGTATTTCATGGAAGATTTCTCGCCTGATATTAGTCGCTATTTGGTTTCTTTTCGTAGCGATTGTATAATACCGAACGGTGACTTCAATACCTGAATCTCTGAATTGTAATCGAATATGGGACGTTTTCGGGACTCTTCGTGGAAAATCATGGTAAAACGGTTCCATAATTTTTTGTACCGCAGACATAATAATTTCCTCGGCTTTTTCTAAATTACTCTCGTAGGTAATAGCCGTCACTATCTCTACTAAGATATACTCGTCCCTATGAGTATAGTTCGTAATTTCTTTTTCAAAGATAATTGAAGTCGGAATCATGACAGTTCTTCCGGATCGTTCTTCTCCTTCAATCGTTCCTCCAACTTCATCAAGATAAATATGGGTAAGGGTAATATCGCTTACATCACCTTTTACATCTGAGATGATGATGCGATCTCCGATATCAAAAGGTCTTCGGAGAACGAGAATGAGCCATGCGACGACACCGCTGATAGGCTTTTGAAGGGCCCATCCCAGAGCCACGGATAGTAATCCTGCGACGAATCCAAGTTGTGTGAGATCGCCATAAAAGAGAGAAATAAGTATCACTATAAGAAAGAAAACAAAAATGAATTTAAGTAACGAGAGAAATACTTTTACATTAGATGCTTGTTTTTTTGTTTTTACTTTTTTTATCAGATATCGTTGCATAATCTTTAAAAGAACAAGAAAAACAATCGAGGAAAGAAACATAATGATAAATATCTGGAGAATATCAAATCTTGATTGAATATACACAATGAAATCATCTAGTAGAGATGCGATATTATCAACAACCTTTACCGTGGATTTTGTCTATTCACTGTTTTTTTTCAGTGCCTCTGAAGATAAAATTACAAATTCATATTTGCTGATTTCTTATAAATATAACTGAGAAATTTATCAAAAAAAGAATATCAGACTCTTCCGAAACAATTAAATAAAATATTTCCTATCTGCCGCTATAACATTATCTTTCTGATGTTTCACAATTCTATAAAAGGTAATACAAATGATAACCATATACAAAACAACATTAGAGGGACTTCGAGAGATACAAACCTTTGAAAAAGACTGTTGGGTAAATATTATTAACCCAACAAAAGATGAACTAGAGAGAATTACCAAGGAACTGCATGTTCCTCTCGATTTTTTAACCGATCCATTAGATATAGATGAACGAGCACGAATTGAATCTGAGGATAACGTCATTTTATCGGTATTACGAATACCTCAATTTGAGGGAACGGATGCAGAGATCCCGTTTACGACGATACCCCTTGGCATCATTTTTTGTAACGAGATGCTGATTACTATATGCAGTCAGGAAACAGTGATTGTCTCGGATTTTATTACTGGAAGTGAAAAAAACTTTTCAACGACAAAAGGAACTCGATTTCTTTTTAGAATCTATCTGAAAACAGCGCTATTGTATCTTAAATATTTAAAAGAGATAAATAAAATTAACTCTGTGATTGAAAAGGAACTGCATGTCGCAATGAAAAATAAAGAACTCATCAGATTGTTAGACATGGAGAAAAGCCTTGTGTATTTTACTACTGCATTGAAATCAGATGAGTTGATGATAGAACGACTCCAAAAGACTGAATACATCAAAATGAGTCCCGACGATAACGAGTTATTAGAAGATGTCATCATAGAATATAAACAAGCGATTGAAATGACTAATGTCTATAGTAACATCCTTAGTGGCATGATGGATGCGTTTGCTTCGGTGATCTCTAATAACCTCAATGTCGTACTGAAATTCCTGACATCAGTCACAATTATTCTTATGATTCCCACATTAATTGCGAGTATCTATGGTATGAACGTGGAGCTCCCCTTTCAGCATTCCTCCTCTGCATTCTTAATCACCATGGTTATCTCGTTTGGATTCTCCATCATTGGTATATTAATTTTCAGAAAAAGAAACTGGTTCTAGTCATCAATTACTCTCCAGATAGAACAAAGAGATACACGTCTCATGCAATCATTGAATATACTGTGTTCAATCTTTGCCTGGTTTATCGTAAACCGTCATGAAAAAAAATCTAAGCGATACAACGGTTTAGTCATTCCTAGGGTTTCTTGAAGCTTTTTTGAGCAAAAAGTATGTCACCCCAATTGAAATCACAACAGCAGCGATTCCAAAAAAGACATCGGGTGATGTCGTTGTGTAATCAACTAAAATAATTTTTCTTGCAGCAACAATCAAGGCGACAAGCAGCACAACTTCAACATGAACGACACGTTCTTTTGTATACATTTGGAGAGTCTCCAAAAGTTCAATACCAACCAAGACAAGAAAAAACAAACCAAACAAGTTAATAACAGCATTTTGGAAATTTGTCATACTGAAATGTAAAATAATCGTATCTATCAGGTTCCATGCAAGAAAGGCTATAGAAACAAAAACAACTAACAATAACATTCCCATCAGTATGAAGATGATTAATTTTTTAAAATTTGTATAAGATATCATTTTTTTTTCAGACATCAGAGCTTAATGAGTTTTTTAATAGATAAGCTTGTTGATGATTTATTAGTAATGAATAAAAAATATTTATCTCTGAAAATGTTACGATTTCAAATCGTAGGATACATGAAAGAAAAATCGATAGAACCCATCAGCAATCGTGTAAGGGGATAGCCTCAGTGATACATCGATTTATACGCATCTGTTTGTGATACCTCTGCTTGTTTTCGTAATGCTTTCACTTGTTGTTCTACCTTCTTCGATTCCTGATATAATGGTTTTGTCTCTATTTTTAAATGAGGGATAAGCGCATCTATTGCCTCAATGATTTTCGCTGCTGCAAGGGAGTCGGGGATATCAGGGAACGCTTCAATAATAAGGGTGATTACGTCAAAATTATCCCATCGACCTTCGTTTAAAAGAACCCCTCCAACGCCATAGATCATTCCAAGGTTAAACTGTTCAATCTGGGCATCATGAAGTTCTTTTCTTGCACGTTCTGTGCTGCCAATACCAAAGACGCGGTTCATATTCGCACCCTGTTTATTTTGAATAAATAATTTTTTTGAAGGAAGACCTTCAGTGGAGATGATCCTTCTGCACTGTTGTTGCTTGCACCATTCTAAAAATGTTTTCGCTATAGGTCGATAAAGGAAGGGAGCGGGTGTGAACTCAGCAAGAAATACACCTATCTTTTTTTCGCTGTTTGCATAAATCCGCGCAGGGAATTTCGGTTTCGTCGCATAAATCATCGACGTCGGAGGGAAATCCTCTGAATCGACTGCGCAGATTTGATCAAGTTTCAAATAATCAATCAAATAGGTTGCTACAATGGTACTTACCAGACCAACACTAGGAAACCCCTCGATGATCGTTGCGTCCTTCAAGTCCATATCCTTAAACTTTCTTATCTCAATATCGGGCATAGTAGTCAAGTTTTACATGAATATTTACCTATTTATTGATTACGTACAACATGAGTTGAAATGGGAACGAAAACCCCTTCATTTAGAAGTGAGTACCAGGCTGCCATTTCCCACGGTTGAAGAGTTGCGGTTTTATTATTTTACGTAGGGTCTCAACAATGAAAATGACAGCACCAGGAAGGAGAGCAAGAGCCCACCCAGTAATTCCAATAGGAAACGTCCCGAATGCTGCTTGCAGGAAAGGAACATAGACAACAGCTAGCTGCAGGAGAACGGCGACAAAGAGCGAAATGAGCAACCATCGGTTACGAAATACTTTCAAACGGAAAACGGTGTACTCATCGGAACGTGCATTGAAAGCAAGAAGCCATTCAAAAATAACAATACTACAAAAAACGACGGTATTCCCTTCTTCTGGATGGAGACCGGATTCTACATAGTTGAAAATCATCATCGTTCCGATACCAAGCATTCCTGCAAGAAAACCAATCCGCAACATGAGACCCGGAAAGAGCAAACCGACTTTCGGGTGACGAGGCGGTTTATTTAACTCATCGCCTACTTTTGGCTCAAGACCAAGAGGAATCGCCATCATCGTACCAGTAACCAGATTAACCCAGAGTATCTGTAAGGCAGTCAATGGTGCCATACCAAAAAAAAGGATTCCCAGCACCAAGGCCAATAGTTCCCCCATACCGGTTGCGAGAAGAAACATTACCACATTACGTAGTCTGTTGAAAATAACCCGACCCTCCTCAACAGCAGCTATGACAGAAGCAAAGTTGTCATCTACCAAAACCATATCTGAGGCTTCTTTAGCAACATCGGTACCGGTAATGCCCATAGCAACGCCGATATCAGCAGCTTTTAACGCTGGAGCATCATTCACACCATCCCCAGTCATGGCAACGACATGTCCTCGTTTTTTAAAGGCATTGACAATCCTGAGTTTTAACAGCGGTTCCACTCGTGCAATGACGGAGATCTTTTCCACTCGTTCAAATAACTCTTCATCACTCATTTTTTCGATATCTGAACCAGTTAGGATTTCTCCAGAAGGTAAGTTGAGCAGTTTAGCAATCGACTCAGCAGTCAGCTTGTTATCCCCCGTAATCATGACTACTTTGATACCAGCGTTTTTTGCCAGTTCAATTGCGTTTTTAGCATCTTCACGAGGCGGATCAATCATACCTACCAGACCAACCAATACTAACTGACCATCGATATGCTCCTCGCTGAGTTCAGCTAACTTTCCAGGATGCTTGGTGTACGCAAGTGCTATCACTCTCATAGCGTCCTTCGCCATCGTATCACTTGCTTCAAGAATTGCATTTCTGTCTGTTTTATTTATGGAAACTGGCTTACCGTCTTTGAGGATGCTTTGACTCATTTCCAGCAGTTTTTCTACGGCACCTTTCAGATACACCACTTTACCGTCATCAGTCTGATGGAGCGTAGCCATATAACGTAATTCGCTTTGGAATGGAATCTCATCCAAACGAGGATACGTTTCCTCCAGCATCTCTTCGTTAAGCCCTGCCTTAGCAGCTGCCACCAGTAAAGCCCCCTCAGTTGGATCACCAACAATGCTACAGCACTGCTTGTCCGATGACAATAACGCATCATTGCAGAGGGCACCAATTCTAAGAAGCAACATCATTGATTCATCCTGCCCCGGGTCGATCGTATTACCATCATAGCGAAACTCCCCGTCGACCTGGTAACCTTCACCGGTAATCTCAATCCACTTACGATCAAGGTAGAGTTTTCGAACCGTCATCTCGTTCATGGTCAGAGTCCCGGTCTTATCAGAGCATATGACAGTAGCAGAGCCAAGAGTTTCCACTGCGACTAACCGACGGATGAGAGCATTGCGCGATGCCATATGCCGCATTCCCGCAGCCAGCACCACGGTGACCACAGCGGGCAATCCTTCCGGTATAGCTGCCACTGCTGCCGCTACCGCGACTAAGAATATGTCTAAGATATCCAGACCCCTCCAAATTCCCACTCCAACTAAAATAACACAAGTGGCAAGCACAAGAACAGTAATATAATTGCCCATTCTGTGTATACTAGTCTGCAGTGGGGTTTTCTCTGATTTTGTTTCTTGGAGTGCCACAGCGATTTTTCCCATCTCCGTCGCCATGCCTGTCGCCACGACAACAGCGTTAGCACGCCCGCCGGTGACTATCGTACCCATATAAATCATGTTCTTACGGTCGGCGATACTAACTACCCCAGGGATAGGCGTCGTGTGTTTATTTACGACCATGGATTCACCAGTAAGCGATGCTTCATTAACTGTGAAATTGGCTACTTCTATAAGGCGAGCATCTGCCGGCACCTTGTCTCCCGATTCAAGAACGAGGATATCACCCGTTACTACTTCCCGAGACAGTATTTCTTGTAGTTTACCATCACGCCTGACCTTGGTTTTAGGAGCTGCCATCTGCAGCAAAGCATCCATGGCTTTCTCAGCCCGTCCCTCCTGAACGAAACCAATTATGGCCATAAGAAACAGTACAATCAATATCACCAATGCATCGAGGTATTTCCCAAGAACAAATTCGACACTAGCCGCTGCAAGCAGTATATAGACTAAGGGACTTAGGAATTGCCTTAAAAAAAGTACTATAGTAGGTACTTTCTTTTTTCGCTCAAGCTCATTAAGACCGTATAGTTGGATTCTTTTCTGTGTTTCAGATATCGAAAGTCCTGAGCGCGATGAATTCAGTTTTTTTAAAGATTCATCCGAATTGAGATTGTACCATAGTTTTTCTCTGCTATCCATATCATTGCCTATCCGTTTATGAAATATAAAATTAGCTTTCATCTCTACCAAAGATTATTTTGCTTCGTAGGTCAGAACCTAAGTAAACAGATATGAATTCGAACCCACGTACGGTGTGATATTCCTCATTACTTTTATTAGCAGACACAAGACTCAAGTAGACTCCGATGGAAGTATCATCTGTTTCTCCGGGTAGATCTCTCATCACTGCTCTGTACTTCCTAGGTTATTCATAATACAAAAGTTAAACATATAGGACTTTATTCCCTATAATGTGATCACAGTGAAAAAAAATACAACAGAAACAGAAATGTTTAACAGAATTATTGCCCCTGTCGATGGATCTGATGGAGCGGCAAAAGCAGTACAAAAAGCGTTGTTTCTTGCAAAAGAAACCGATAAACCGATTGTTGTATTGTATGTCGTAGACACCCCTCGTTTAACAGAGACCGTTCCAGCGAATTCTCTGTCTATTGCTTGGGAAAATTTACTTATAAAACAAGGGCAAAAAATTCTTCAAGACATTGAAAAAAAAGCATTGAAAATGGGTATATCCATCGAGAAGAAACTTGTGGAAGGTATCCCCGAAGAAAAAATTATCAAAGAAGCAAAAAAGAACGATTTAATTGTTATGGGCTGTAAAGGAAAAAGTGCCATGGATCGTATATTAATGGGAAGTGTCTGTGAAAAAGTGACACGACATGCATCCGCACCGGTCATGGTGATACGATAAAATCATAAATCAAAACAGGAAAAGTTAATGTTCTCATTATTTTCCTGTTAATCACTGTAGAAAATGCAAGTTCACAGCAGGTTAAATACGCCCCAATTAAAAGTTACTCTGTTCTTCAAATTAATAAAAATAGATGTTTAATATTTCATCCCCTAAATTATTATTTTATCAAAAATATTCATAGGTAGAGAAAAACGTTAGATATTTTATAGAATGTTGGCAGAAAAATCAATATAAAAATTACTATGACCGTTCATAATAATTATTTTGATTTTCTTTTTTCATCAGAGAATAATTTGAAGTCTAACTAGATAATTTTTTGTGACATTCAGTTAAAAGTAATACCAGATTGTTTTGTACTCATCGATATTCTCGCCATCCTGATCGAGTCTTTTCAAGTACTCATAGATAGACACATCGGTATACAGATACGCATCGACTAAGGTGACGCTGGATTCCCAGGGATAAAACCGATAGACTCGTTGCCCAGAGCTTAAAATCATGATGATTTCGTGATTCTGCCAGGCTCGTAAATGGGATTTTCCCAGCTTCGGTACATTAAAGACAGGCTCATCGGTCCGTACAAGACCCGGTAAAAACCGTGCTTCCTCTTTTCGCTCCTGCTCAAGTCGTGCAATAGGGACTCGAAAATCAATGGTTTCCTCTTTCCCTTTGGTGTTAAACGTGTAATACGGGTCAATACCACTTATTTTTAATATCCTCCGCAACGCTGCGGTCTGATACTTGAAACTCGTATAATAGGTAAACACCTGCTGATTGTAAATACTCATTCCTGCGTTTCGTATTTTCTGTGCTGCCTGTATCACCTCAGGGGTAATCTCAGAGACGTACTCAACATGGGTCACCAAACAGACTTCCCGCTTCCCTAATTCATGATACTGCCACAGAAGACCAACGAGTGATGCTGTAATCCGATACGGAAGTGTAACAAGTGTTCTTGTACCAATTCGAATCCTTTCGATATGATCGATTGACGCTACCTTTCGTATCATATCTTCCAGGTACTCATCCGGGAGAATAAACGGATCTCCACCAGTTATCAACACCTCATTAATGTAGGGATTCTGATGTATCCATTCAATCGCATTATTCATGTCTTCATCTTTTGTTTTTACTTGCGTGGACGGTTCTAATTCCCAATTTCTCTGACAATACACACAGATTTGAGGACAGACATTCACTGGTTTGAGAATGACGATTTGGGGATACCTCCGCGTGATTCCTTCTATCGGGTTTGTGGATTTCTCTCCCATGAAGTCCATATCAATCTGCTGTTTCCGATTCTCAATGACATTAGAACAATATGTTGCACTGGGGAGCACCTGTGCGCGAATCCCTTGATCATCCCATGTCCGACCTTTTTCATTAAAAAGTGAAAGATAATACGGTGTTATCTCAAACGGAATCTGATGAGTTTCTGCAACATGTAACCCTTCCAGTTCGTCATCTTCTAATGTTACCAACGATGAAAGGGTTTGAACGTCTCGTATCACATGAGTAAGATGCCACTGATACGATTCCCAATCTGATTCCGTAGCCTGAAAATGACTCAATATTTTTGCCTTCAGCGTTGTATGCTGAGAGATACGCTCCGGTTCGAACCCGCTTTTGTACCTGCTCAGATATTCGTTCATTTTTTTTGCATAGGTATCAAGTTTTTCGGATCGCATCAAGGAAGCTTCCGTACTATCTGATGGGAGAATAAACACATCATCTGTTTTGTCCGATTTTCCGTTGATCCCCTTAAATAAATTCATAAACTCACACAAAAAACCGGCACTAACATGGTCATATGCATCTTTTTTACCTTTTGCAAGAGTCATCAGTGCATGGAGGGCTGAAAAATGCGTTATTCTTTCATTTTCTGTTCGAATAACATTTTTTAAAATCTTAATGCATTCCCGAGCATTATTTTTTTCAATGATATGGAGCTCCTTAAAGATATCATCTGCATAAACACTCGTATAATGTCTATCTAATTTATTTAAATACTCAAAGAGTTCTTCTCTTGCTTCACGGTGGGTATTCGATTTTTTGAGTATTTTATGAATGCTGGGGTCGACGTCCCATAAAGAATCCACAAGTTCCTTTTTTGATGCATGCACGATGTTTTGTATCATTTGTATAACCTAATGACTTATGAGGTTATGACTCTTTAGTGTTTCTATCTATTTAAAAGGAAAAATTCTCAGTCAAAAACAAATTCATCCCTCCACTAAGCGAATAATAAATACATACATAGTGTTGACATAGTGAAGAACATGACACCGTGGCGTAGAGCTCAGTCGTTTTTTTTTTTATTAAATTTTGTATCCTTTAATGTAGGCCTTCATCAATACAACTTCCATTATTATCCATAGAACGAAAAACACGAGTTCCAACATCCTGACGATCTTTAATAAGGATATGATTCATTCACATACAACTGATTTTCTTCGAATACATGTTTAAAGAAGGAACTATTATACAACTCTGTTAGGGACGACTAACGTAAAAAGGAAAGAGGGTACTTTTTGTATTCAATTCAAGAATATTTAAAAACATAGTACATAAATTTTTATGGTAAATCCCTTTCATGGATATTTCGGTTCAAGCGGAGTACCTTAACATATGAATTCTAATGACAAAAGAGAAGGAACAACTATTGTCATGTTTCTAAAACATGAATACATAATCCTTTCGTTACTTGCGATAGTTGTAGGTGTTATTGGGGGATTCGGCGCCTTTGTTTTTCGCGAGATGATCATATCTATTGAAAAGATTTTTTTTGCTGGAGGAACTCCTCTGGATAACACAATGGGACTGCTCGTGGTGATAATACCAGGCATCGGTGGGCTTATCGTTGGCTTGATCGTACATTTTTTTGCGCGAGAAGCAAAAGGCCATGGAGTTCCCGAAGTCATGGAAGCAGTCGCACTACGAGGTGGAAACATACGGCCTCGTGTCGCAGTCGTTAAAACAATCGCATCCTCTCTCTGCATTGGTTCAGGGGGATCTACCGGTCGAGAAGGCCCCATCATACAGATCGGGGCGGCAGTAGGGTCCGCAATCGGCCAAAAACTAAAGCTTCCACCAAGTGGCGTAAAAATCTTACTTGCATGCGGAGCAACCGCAGGTATCGCTGCAACCTTCAACACCCCAATTGCGGGGGTTATTTTCGCCATTGAACTCATATTATTTGAGTTAAAAACTAGATCGTTTATCCCTCTTGTAATTTCTTCGATTACTGGGACAATTATCTCCCGTATTTTTTTAGGGCGCCAACCCGCATTTATACTCCCGTCCTACACTTTTGTTAGTCCATACGAGCTGCTTTTTTATCTCTTACTAGGTCTCCTCGCTGGAATTACCGCAGTGTTTTTTATTAAAATGATGTACGGAACTGAGAACTTTTTCGATAAATTACATTTAAAACCATACCTAAAACCAGTCATCGGCGGTCTTTGTGTAGGTTGTATCGGTCTGTTTCTCCCTCAGCTGTTTGGTGTTGGATATGAAACATTAAGTGCCGTATTAAATGAGACAATGATTGCAAGCAGCGTAGCTTTTTTGCTTATCCTTTGCGTTGGAAAAATCATAGCAAATTCGTTAACACTGGGTTCAGGAGGATCGGGAGGGGTGTTTTCTCCCTCCCTTTTCATCGGTGGGATGCTTGGGGGAGCTTTTGGAATCATCGTTCATTCTCTGTATCCAGAGATAACAGCGACGTACGGGGCATACGCTCTAGTGGGTATGGCTGCCGTATTCGCCGGAATGAGCCGAGGGACACTTACCGCCATCATCATCGTATTTGAAATGACCTTGAATTACAATATTATCCTACCATTAATGTTCGCCTGTGTAGTGAGTGATGCTGTTTCAACATTCCTCTCAAAGGAGACAATGTATACAAAAAAATTGAGGATGAAAGGAGTGAATATTTCTCATGATATGGAGGTGGACATTCTCAATTCAGTGTTCGTAAAAGATGCAATGGGGGAACACGTGACAACCGTTTCAGAGGATACAACCTTACGTGAACTTGTTCATCTGATACACACAACTGAATACACGGGGTTCCCGGTGTATAATTCCGAAGAAAAACTTGTTGGTATGATTACACGGCACGACATTCTCAACGCGGTTTTATCGAATACCCCTGACCAGAAAGTGAAGGATATAAAATCAAAGGATCTACTTCTAGTAACTCCGAATGATACCTTGGATGACACAATTAGTAAGATGGTAGAGAAAGATGTGAGTCACGCCCTTGTTGTTGACCCTGCAAATCCTGCCGCTCTTGTTGGTTTTCTTACGAAGGGAGATATCATGAGAGCGTATCATAAAAAAAGAATGGCAGAAGCAAGGCAGGTCAATTTGAATCTTCGAAATATCCTTTCTAAAAATCGGAAAGACGAATAGAGATACCGTTCTAAACTCTCAGGTTTGACATCATTATTTCTTCTGCTGTTTGAACCCTCCTTTCTGCAGCAAAAAATGCTCTTTTTCTCAGACTTGATATCTATAAGTAGCGTAATGTTTCATGAAGTAAAAATTAAAGAATGATGAAGGTTATTCCCCCTTTGATTTTCATGATGTTTGCGATAAACTTAGGTGAATACATCAACTCCCTTCTGCAAGAGAACGGGTATCAGGTCAACCCTATCGTTGTGCAAAGTATTGCCGCTCTTATCTTCTTTGCTCTCACGTTCATCATCGGATGGATTATTTATCATATCTTTACCCATTATTTTGCACGCTGGGCAAAAAAAACAAGAACAACCCTTGACGATGAAATCATCAAGAACGTGAAAAGACCGATATATTTCTTGGTTATCCTCATTGGTGTTTGGTTGGCGGTTGACCAGCTTCTTTTCCTTGATGAGTACGCCGTCTATATTGGATTTATTTTTCTAGCCGCAGAAGTCCTCCTTATCGCCTATATCATTACCCGTGTCATCAATGTCCTCGTTGGTTGGTATGCAGACCGTATGGTCCGTAAAGGAAAACAACAGATGAGTACAAATATACTTGTTATCTTTAAAAAACTCCTTCATGTTGTTGTTTATATTTTTGCGTTTCTTGTTCTTCTTTATATTAGTAAAGTTGATTTATCCGGTGCACTCGTTGGCCTTGGTGTTGGTGGAATTGCCATTGCATTTGCACTACAAAATGTGCTAAGTGACGCGTTTAGCGCATTTTCAATATTCTTTGACAGACCTTTCGAAATCGGTGATTTCATCGTCATTGGAGATGATGCAGGAACCGTTACCCACGTCAGCATGAAATCGACAAGAATAAAATTGTTACGAGGAGAAGAACTGGTAATCTCGAACAGATCCATCCTTGATAAAAACATTCATAATTATAAGAAACTACAGAAACGACGCATTGTCTTTACCATAGGAGTTACCTATGGGACTCCTATTGAGAAGCTCAGAAAAATAGAGAATATGATTCGGGAGATAATTGGACAATTTCAAATCTGTCAAGTTGACCGGATTCATTTCAGAGAGTTTGGAGCATATAGTTTAAATTTTGAGATTGTCTATTACATTGATTCATCAGATTACAACACATACATGGATATGCAACAGCAGATCAACTTCGGAATCGTGGAAGCATTTGAAAAAGAAAAAATTGAAATCGCATTCCCCACACAAACAATCTTTCTACCTCAGAATCAACAGACTTAAATACAAACGGTCAATCAATTAGTACTCGAATGAGCAATAAACCAAATTCATCCTATTTTTAGGAACAATAGAAAAAAATATAAGAGAAATCCCTATAGTAATATCTGTTTCTGAGAGAAAGGACATGGAAAACACAAATGAAAAATTGATTGGGAAAACTGTATTGAATTCGAAAGGAAACATCATAGGGAGGATACAGGAATCAATAAAAGATAGTGACTCAGGGGAGATTATATCAGTTTTAATAACACCAATGAAAGAGATTAATCTTAAGAATTATACAATAACAGAACATGGTGAGATTGTTTTTCCATTCTCTTCGTTATCCCTTGTCAAAGATATCTTAATTATTGAAGAACCGGCTCAGTAGGATATAAAGAATTCCTCTTACATTTTCAGAGAAGCAGAGAAATTTTGTTAGATTATTTTTTTCATTAATTGAATATAATCCAGCAGATGCCGAGTAATTAAAAAATTATTTTTTACATACTCTTTTCCAAATGCCCCCATCTTTTCAGCAATATCTGGATTTTTAATAAGATAGATAATTTTCTCTGCAAATCCAGCATAGTCTTTCGGTTCTAGCAGATAACCGTTTTTTCCTTGAATCACTTGGGAAGATATGCCCCCAACATTTGACGTGACAACAGGAGTACCTTTCCATAACGCTTCACTCACCGTTATTGCAAATCCTTCCTTTAATGATTTTTGAACGACGACGGAGGATGCTCGTTGGAGTGCGTTAATGAGAATATCTGGAGCATTGATGATGAGACGGATATCTTTTTCTTGTTCGACAAGTTTTTCTAAATTTTCAAATATATCCTGCCCCTCTGGATCATCTGTCGCCATGGAACCTGCCAATATCAACTGACAGTCAACTTTACGTTTAACTATTTTAAATATTTTAATCATTCCTTCAGGATCTTTCCACTTATCAAATCGGGAGATTTGAGTAATCACTGGTTTATTCTGGTCGACGCCATATTTTGTAAGATATTTTGAGATCGTAGAACTTGGTATTTCCCTATTTTTAATCTTTAACGGATCAATGGATGGACGAATGATGAAATGTGGCATCACTCGCTCGGGGATATCACGGGGTTTAAATTTTTCCATAGAAATAATCATCGCATCATACTTGAGAATAAACATTTTGAGATAATCCCATACATCTTTCATTGGTGTTGAAATATCTATATGACATCTCCAGACCCATGGTTGTCGTTTTTTATAACAGGTTATAATAGGTAATGGCTGGGGATCATGAACGACAACGAAATCATGATTGATATGAGAAAAAATCGCATTGTTTACGTTATTGATATAATAGATTTCCTTTTTTTTCTCAGAGAGATTAATTCTATCCCCTTGAAGCGCGTTATGAAACTTCTTCGTGATAGTAAAAAAATCAAGATTTCCATGAAGAATCCTCCAATCAGTTTCAATTCCAACATCATTTAAAAGAATAACTAGGCTGTTCAAAATCTCTGCGACTCCTCCACCTTGATACGTTGAGTTAATATGAACCATTTTTTTCTCCGATAATGAAGATGCTTCATCTCGGATATTCTGGATAGCGTGGTCTCCAATAATATCTTGATACTTATCTAGGGATTTTATGGTGACAATGGTCATGTGATACCTCCAAGTGCATCCGATGACGGGGGGATATTTTTATTCATATTTAAGTATACGCTTTCTACGCTTTGATATTCTGCAATGGAACAATCTTTTAAGGAAAAATACAAGTTTATCTGGGGCATAGTATTTCGGAAAGCGATTGTAAAAAGAGAAATACCTCATCAGGGTTTTTCACATAATATTGAGCTGCGGTCTTTCTCTTTGATTGGTTCGTAACATAAATGGAAATCCCTTTTTTTCCAATGAATTGAAATGCATCTTCATCAGTGACATCATCACCGATGTATATAGGGAGAATCTTTTTATTATTCGTGTATTTGGTCAGGAACTTTTCTATCGCGGTTCCCTTGTTCCATCCTTTTGGTCTTGCTTCTATTATCTTTGCACCGTTGATGATTTCTAATGCTTGATTTTTATCGTGTGCAGAGACTGTTTTTTTGAATTTTTCTCGGATTATTTGTATTCTGTTAGAGGAAAGAAGTCGATAGTGGAGCACTAGTGTTAGTTCTTTATCTTCGAGAAAAGCTCCGTCTTTTTCGTGAAGTTTTTTTTCCATATCTTCTTTTATTTCTTTGATAAGTAACTGTGTTTGGTCTGCTGGGTTCCAATTGAACTGTGATCCGTTCGATGTCTTGATATGAAGGCCGTGTAGTGCAATAAAGGATAATCCCCTCAAATTCAGCAATTTCTGAATATTGCACAGAGATCTACCAGTCACGATAATCACCAGAATTTTTGGATTTTTTATCAATTGTTCTATTATTTTTTTAATCTTTTCTGGAGTTACGACCTCTGTTGGTTTATCTTTAAAGGGAACAAGGGTCCCATCATAATCTAAAAATAAAAAAATGAAATCTGATTTCAATATTCTTTTCTCTATATGAAGAGAATGATCGAAAAGAAAATCAGGCATATACTCGTTCCCATTCTTTCAGAAAGTTGCTATACCACCATTCTGAATCATGTGCTTTGACCTTTTTTTTCATTGACTGAAAGCGATTTCTTTTTTCGTCAAACGGCATTTCTACCGCAGTTCTTATTGCTCCTGAGATGGAATGAAGGTCATAGGGGTTAACCTTTAGTGCTTCTGTTAACTCTTCAGAAGCACCGGCGAACTCACTCAGAATCAAGACCGTGTTCTCATTGTTCGAGGCGATAAACTCCTTGGCAATTAGATTCATGCCATCTCTTAGTGGGGTGAGTAATCCGATATCCGCTATTCGATAGTAGGCAAGTAGGGAATTTTGTGAAATTTCTTTGGAAAAATACATGACTGGCGTCCAAGTTTCGTTTCTATATTTCCCGTTGATTCGCCCGACTGCTTCATCGATTTCTTTTTTCATCGTTAGGTATTCCTCAATTTTGTTTCTACTAGGAGACGCTATTTGGATAAGCACAACTTTTTCTCGGTATCTCGGATTTTCTTCAAGAAATAATTCAAATGCTTTTATCCTCTGTAAAATCCCCTTTGTATAATCAAGGCGATCAATCCCAAGGACGAGTTTTTTATTTCTATATAATTTTTTTAATTTTTCTGATTTTTTCAACAGAAAAGAAGAATTTGCGAGTCGATGATATTCGTTATAGGAGACGCCTAACGCAAAATGTTTGATTTTTGTGGTATGCCCTTTAAAATAAATCGTTTTTTTCCTCATATTGATTTTCGTTCCAGGTAATCTCTGCGCGCAATTAAGAAAATTGGTTACATACGAAGAGGTATGAAAGGCAATGAAATCTGATTTTAAGATGCCTTCAAATAGTTCGTTTCTCCAAGGAAGGGTACAGAAAATTTCCCAAGGTGGCCAGGGAATATGCCAAAAGAACGCTATTTTTGCTTTTGGTTCTTTCTGTTTTATAAAGGAGGGTACGAGTGACAAATGGTAGTCATGAACCCAGATAAAATCGTCTTTATTAAATTCAGCAAGGATATATTGTGCAAATTTTTTATTCACTTTTTTATAGGCGTCCCAATATCTGTCCTTTGGTTGCATTTTTTCGATAAACAAATGAAATAATGGCCATAACACACGATTAGAAAAACCATGATAATAATTTTCGATTTCTTTTTTTGTCAGAGGAATCCGCTTTAATGTATAGGTAGGTTTTTCCGGGGGCACATGTAGATTTTTCTTCGAGTCAGTAACAAGATAATCGGCATTCCCACTGCCCCAAGCAACCCAAATTCCTTTATGTTTTTGCATCAGAGGATCTAGAGCAGAGACAACGCCACCAATAGATTTTTTACAAATGATTTCTTTTTTGATTTTTCGATGAATATACGGTTCTCTATTGGTAACTAGTATTAATTTATTCTTAATAATACCAATCCTCCTTGCATTCTAAACATAAGAAGCCTTAAGAATTTTTCTACGGAAAAAATTTTTATTTCTGAGATATCAATAAAAAATACGATTATTTTATTAATAATGAAGCATATTCGCCCAATCGGTGATTTGAGGATGGGAACACAAATAATGAAAAGTCCTACGTATTATCAAAATCAACAAACAACAATGAACATTGTTCATTTCTCCTGGGAGTTTCCACCAACAATCTGGGGGGGTTTAGGAACTTTTACCACAGAATTATCACAAAAACAGGTGCTGTTTGGAAATCAAGTTACTGTTTTTACGTTAAACAGCGAGAATAATTTTTCTCCATCGGAAAAATGGAATGGCGTAGAAGTATATCGACCGAAGACCCTTGATCTTTCATCAAGTTTGAAATTATTTGCAAATAAAGACGTACATTCATGGGGCTCACATTTCAAATTTTTCTCAGACGTCATCAATTATAACATCTCCTCGGCATCCCAGCTAGTCAATACATTGGTCCGAGCAAACAAAAGATCCTTTGATATCATCGATGGACACGATTGGTTAGGTATCATCGGTGGTATGATTGCAAAAAAAGAATTAAACCTGCCATTGATGTTTCACATTCATTCAACGGAAGGAGGAAGATCCCTTGGAGGAGGTTCATGGACCATTAAAAATATTGAATTTGAAGGAGGACAGAAAGCAGATTGTATTATTACGGTGTCCCATTCCATGAAAAACGAGCTTGAACACTTAGGTTTCCCTGCTGAAAAAATCAAGGTGTGTTGGAATGGGGTCGACCCAAAGAAATATGACCCAGACCGGATCAATCCACAGGATATTTCTCTCTTAAGAAAGAACTATGGGATAACGAATGATGAGGTAATGCTTTTGTTTGTTGGCCGTCTCGTAAAAGTCAAAGGAGCAGACAACTTGGTGCATGCGATGCCGGAAGTATTGTCAGATTTTCCCAACACAAAATTAGTGTTGCTTGGCGTTGGTGACATGGAAACAGAGATCCGCAGAAAGATACAAGAGTTAGGATTACAACAAAACGTTTTCCTCAGAAATGAATTCGTCCCTGAAGAAGAACGGATTTTACATTATGCGGCAAGTGATGTGGTTGTTCTCCCCTCGCTTTATGAGCCTTTCGGAATTGTCTGTACTGAAGCAATGTCTATGAGAAAACCCGTGGTTGTAGGAGCGCGGGGAACCAATGGGATGAGAGAACAGATAATTCCATCAGGGGAAGAACAATGCGGTCGGCATGTGAACCCTTATGATCCATCCGATATTTCATGGGGTATCAAACAAGTCCTGGAATCAAAAGAAGAACAGGTTCGAATGGGAAACAATGCTCGAAGACAAGTACTGCAAAAATTTAGCTGGGATATTATTACACAACGGACAACAGATATCTATAAAGAATTTATCAAATAATGGAACGGCAACTCAATATGAAGCCGTATTCTCATTCCATCTCCATTTACCTTCATAAAGAGATGTCTAATACATTAGATGCATACGTACCTACCCTGCTGTTCTTATAAATTGTATGAAAGATGTCATGTTGGGATGTACTATGATGAAAAATATCCAGAAAGGAGAAATATCTGAAAATTATGAAACCTTGATTTATGCAGCTGTACTATTACCTCTTATCGGACTGGTGATTGTAGCAATAATCCGCTCAGCAGCATTTATTTAAAAACAACTCATAAGCAGAAAAAAAATTGTGTATTTTTCATATTGTTCTAAAACATATCTGGAGTAAACCTATTTCTAACAAGATGTGCCACAATGTACAGACCTAAGTTTTTGAGGTAAACGACGAAAACAAAAGAAATGCTTGAAAAAAAATCGATTACTTTTTTTGAATAATCTTTGGAATAGCAATCTGTCCTGTTGTGCCACAGGAGGAACAAGTGATTGTAATCGTATCTCCAGGTCGTCCAATATACGTTTCAATATTCCCACATGTTGGGCATTTCACCTGTTTTGTAATCTGATTTTCCTTCAGTGTATTTTTTGGTTTCTCACTGATTTTCTCTACAGAGATAATTGGACGATCTTTAACTCTTGTAAACATAGCAAAGACCGCAAAGATTTCCACTCTCCCAAGTATCATGAGAGCGACAAATAACCATTTCAATTCAACCACAAGTGCAGGATTGATGATACCGACACTCAGCCCCGTCGTCGCTACAGCTGAAGTTGTTTCAAAAAGTGAATCAATGAGTGGAAAACCGTAAGAACTGACGATAAAGGCAGAAATAAAGGCTAAGGAAATAAACAGGAGAACAGTGACTGCTGCTTGGATAATATTCGCATTCGTATACTCTCGTCCAAAGAGTTTAATCTGATAATCTCTGCCAGTAACGCTCTCAAACACCGCTTTTCGAACCGCTTTTAACATAAGGACAAACCGAAAGATTTTGAATCCCCCGGCGGTTGAAAAACTCGCTCCTCCAATAAGCATCAGTAAAACTAAAAAGAACTTGAATCCATCAGTGAATTGAACAATGGAAACATAACTGAACCCGGAGTTCGTCATCGCACTTATAATATGAAAGACTGCCTTTTCTGCCGAAAGCCCAAACGCAATAGCTGCAATGCTAATAGCAACAATCGCCATTATGAAAAATACCGAGAATTCTGAGACGAAAAAATTCTTAAATTTTCGTTTAAACAAACCGGCGATGACAAAAAAGTTCGAAGCACCAAGAACCATAGAAATCACCAGGATAGCATTCATAGGAAACGATGTTGCAACACTAGTGATATCACCTACAGGGGCAAATCCTCCCGTGCTGATTGCTGAGAATACAAAAGACATCGCATTTACAACATCATGGTACCCCAGCACAATACTCATGACTATCATGATCATCGTATAGACACAATAGATGAGAATAATGAGAAGAAATGTTTTTTTGATTTTTTGATCTTTAGAAAATCCCATGAATTTCGCAAAGTCTTTTAATTTTGTGTCAGGATAAAAAAACGCAAGCAGGACCATCACGATACCGATCCCACCAATAAACTGTGTTAATGCCCGGTAAAAGATAATAGATTGAGGTAACGCAGAAATATTTGGTATGAGAGAAAAACCTGTCGTGGTGAACCCTGAAGCAGCTTCAAAGATGCTGTCAGAGACATTCTGGATGATGTCCCCGTTTGAAAAGTTCACATACATATAGGGAATGGAACCAATCAGTGTGAGAAGGACAAACACCAGTACGAATAGGGCACTAGAACTTCTATAACTCAAGGTTCTTCGTTCACAAAAAGCATTAAACGTAAAACCCAGTATCAGAAAAATCGTTGCTGTGATAAACAACGCAACAGTGGCTACAGTTTCGTTGTTAATAAAGGAAAGGATAATTGGTAGAACAATGAAAATTCCAGAAATCTGAAGAACAAAACCCATGTTTGCTAGAAGCGCACGCATTTTACCAAGAAATATAATTATTACTTTTATAACTTGTTATCATGGAATATTAAATGCTATTATTGAATCGAAATATCAGCAAGACTCAGAAATGTGACAAAATCTGTAAAGCATGCCAACCCTGAAAAAATTATGTAATTTTTTCCTATAAAAGTGATATAAAACCAGTCATCAAGAATGCGAGGAAGTTTAGTGCCCAGCAAGGAGCTGGGCGATCAGCCGCACCTCAGCCTTCCGCAGATGCTGAACAACAGTTGGTTTGCTCAACCCGACCTTTCGAGCCAATTGGGCGCTTGTTATCTTTCGAGGGTACTCATAGTAGCCATGCTTGTTTGCCGCGATGAGGACTTCACGTTGTTTCTCTGTGAGATTCGACAGAAGAGAATCCTCTGCGTAGGTCGCTTTCGTAAAACTCACCTGCTTAATGGCACCGGCAAACCGAATCGAATGAAGGAACCGTTGCAGGTTCTCCTCCGTTCCGATGACGCTACACAGGAGCCTATCATGGGTAAAAATGGTTGGCGTGTCCCAGACAAGGTCATAGGAGTACTCCTGCTCCAGTTTGGTATGGTCCAGGCCAAGCATTCCAGAGACCTTCCCCATAGCCCGTGTTTTTATCAAACAAACATACCTGTTTTTCTCCTGCGATAAGACCGTAAGCATTTCGATAAACTCCGTGTCCCAGAGTTTCTCAACTGCGTAGCCTTCCTTGACGGTGACTGCTGCGATAGCGAGCTTTGTTCCTTCCTTGAAATCAATCTTTATGAGTTCGAGGAGTTCGAGAGCTTCGAGTTTGTCAAGGAAAAAAGAGAACGCTTGGCGAATATGTTCGTTGAGTTCTACTTCGACAGTCAGTTTTCGCATAGATTTCAATAATACCTCTCGTAGTATATAAACCATCATACATGTATGGCAAAAGATTTAGAGAAGACCATCACCATTCCTATGTTACAACCACAAGGACGAGGATGTGAAAAGTAAATGACGACAAGCACCATCGCATGTCCACGATGCAATGCTACAATGACAATACAAGGAAACCCAGGGGAACACATCGAAGTCATCTGCACGAAATGCAAGTCAAAAGGAGTGTATCAGTTCCCAGATGCCACACCCAAAGAACTTCCATCAGATGACGCAATGGCTTTGAACATCCAACACCTTGCATTCACCTACCCAAAAGCAGAAAAGAAAGCACTCGACAACGTCTCCTTTCATATCCGAAAAGGAGAAATCTTCGGGTTCCTCGGACCAAACGGTGCAGGAAAAAGCACGACCCAAAAAGTCATTATTGGACTTCTGAAAGGATACACGGGGACCGTAGACATCCTTGGGAAAAATTTAAACAACTGGAGAACAGACCTCTACGAGCACATCGGCGTCTGCTTTGAACTCCCGAACCATTACCAGAAACTTACCGCACTTGAAAACCTAAAACTTTTCTCAGCGTTCTACAAAAATAAAACTGTTGAACCCCATGAACTCCTAGCAATGGTTGACCTTGAGAAAGATGCAAACCAGCGCGTCGGTTCTTTTTCAAAAGGCATGAAAACAAAACTCAACTTCGCACGAGCACTCTTGAATTATCCGCAAATGCTTTTCCTTGACGAACCAACCACAGGTCTTGACCCTGTGAGTGCTCGCCAGATAAAAAATATCATCCTTGATAAAAAGAAAGAAGGAACCTCCATCTTCCTCACCACGCATAATATGGCAGATGCCGATGAACTCTGCGACCGAGTAGGATTCATGGTGGACGGTGCCCTTGTTCTCATCGAAAACCCAAAGGACCTCAAATTGAAACATGGAAAAAAAATCGTTAGAGTCGAATACCTCCATGACGGCAAAATCGCCCGAGAGGAATTTACCCTAGAAACTCTTGGGTCCAACACTACATTTATCGATCTTCTTAAGAGCAAACGAGTCCAAACAATTCATACCCAAGAAGCAACTCTTGATGATGTGTTTATAAAAGTCACGGGAAAGCAACTCAAATGAACGAACTCCTTGCTATGCTGAAATGGGAATTCATCCTTCAATCACGATATCGTATCATCTATATCGCCTTTGCAAGCGTGGTCCTCTACTACCTCATGCTGGAAGCAGTCCCCCTGTTAAATTCTGTTGAAATGAGCACGACGTTCCTTTTTTTTGACCCGATGCTTATTGGAATCATGTTTGTTGGTGCATTAGTTCTGTTTGAAAAAACAGAAAACACGCTCCAAGCACTCATTGTTACCCCATTAAAAATTAAAACCTATTTCCTCTCAAAAATTATCTCTCTTACTCTTCTATCACTTGTGACGGGGACCTTGTTTTTGCTCCTCACTCAAGGACTTGATTTCAACATCGCCTACTATCTTCCTGGTTTGATACTCACGTCAGTATTGCTTATACTCATAGGATTCATCTTCGTCTCACGATGCCACAGTCTTAATGAGTATCTACTCATGATCATGCTTTCGTTTGTAGTTCTCTTCCTCCCACCCCTACTTCATACCAGCAAAATCTATGAAAATATTCTTTTCTATCTCTGGCCAACCCAGGCGTCCTTCATTATGCTCAAAGGAACATTCACGGAGATACCGTTAACTGACACGATCTACGCAGTATCTTATCTTATCATCTGGATACTGCTCTGTTACCATCTTGCAAAAAAAGCATTCTACACCCACATCGTCCAAGGAGGGAAGTAACCATGGTTTCCATAGGAACATTGATGCTTAACGACCTACGGAATATCATCAGAGACCGGATGTTACTCTTCTCCGCATTTTTATCCCCTATTGTCCTGATTATCCTCTGCCGACTCATTCTTCCCTGGATTTCCGAGAACTTTTACGATCTTACCGCGTATTATTCACTCCTTTTTATGATGTTTACGATTTTCTTTCCGATGATCTTCGGATTCATCATCGCCTTCCTTATCATGGACGAACGAGATGAAAATCTTCTTACTGTACTGCGAGTCATGCCTATCTCCAGAACCAATTATCTTCTCTACCGCATGGTTCTGATGCTATTTCTCTGCTTCATCTTCGTTTTCACTTTTCCCACACTCTCTGGTTTAATCACCATATCATTAATCGATTATCTGCCCATCGCTGTACTATTTTCCTTATTCGCACCAATCCTGGCACTCATCGTAAATAACCTTGCAAACAACAAAATCCAGGCGTTCGCAATTTTTAAGATGCTTGGCAGTGTTTTCTTCATTCCATTGTTTTCATTTTTCATAGCAGAAGACTGGAAATACCTTCTTGGAATCATCCCAAATTTTTGGACGTTTAACGCCCTGGAACGGGTCCTGACGACAGGCAACCAAGATGTCGTGTTTCTAGGAGTTGGCTTTGGTGTCCACCTTGCATTGCTGGGAGTGCTCTTTTATTTATTTAATAAAAAATATTAACAACACAACGAGATACCCATTGATTTCTAATCGATTGTATTTTTTATCTTAGTTCTGTGGTGGTATCGCTCTATTCATGTTCATCAGCGATTTCCCCGAATATCTCCTCAATCAAATCTTCCATTGAGACAAGACCTTTGGTTTTCCCATCCGCTGTTTGTAACAAAGCAAGGTGCGTTTTCTCTGCTTTCATTAACCGGAGTACGTCATCGACTTTCATATTTGAATCTATTCTCAAAATAGGACGCATGATTGATTTCACAGTACTATTTTTATCTGTAATCACCAACGCATCTTTTACATGGACCATACCACTAATGTCATCTAGATTCGTCCTGCATACCGGGAACCGGGAGAACCCTGTTTCGATTGATTTCTGGATAAGATTTGCTACTGTATCATTTTCTTGAAGGAAAACGATGCTTTCTTTTGGGGTATACACCTCAGCAGCAGATGTCTCATCGAATTCGAAGACCTCTTTGACCATTTCTCGTTCATCACGTGCAATTGTTCCTTCTGCTTCCCCTAGTCGCATCATCGCCATAATTTCTTTTTCTGTGATAATCGATCGGTGTTTACTTCTTCCACCAACAAGTCGTATCAAAAAGTCGGAGATGCTCATCAGAAGAACAGCCAACGGATGAAATATTGAAGTGATAAGCGCGAGTGGCCGTGCAACCCGTAAAGCAAATCGCATGTTTCGTATCCCAAATGATTTCGGTGTACTTTCGCTAAAAATAATGACCACGAACATCATGATAACCGTAGCTATCCCAATACCAAGGTTACCGAAAATCATATTCGCTATAGTTCCTGCAATAATCGACGCAAGGATATTAATGAGGTTGTTTCCAATCACTATAGCACTAATCACATTCTCTGGATTTCGTAAAAGTCGATCCAAGATAATCGCTTGTTTGTCTCCGTCTCGTGCTTTTTCTTTTACTATAGCTCGATTAATGGAAACGAAGGCCATCTCAGCACTAGAAAAAAACGCAGAAAGAAATACAAGGATTATGATGACGAAAATGCTAATAATTATCCATAACATGGTTGTTTGCTCTGATTGTATATTTTTTTAATTATTGAAGGAATAGAGTTCATATTATTAACTTTCACTATGTAGTTCCTTGGAATGGTGAGTTTGAATTAAGAAGCATCTGCTTCTTCTAAATTTTCTATTTGGTTCTTCTTTGAATTTTATTGAAGATCTTTTAACTCTTCCTTTAAGATGGCATGGAGTTTTTCCTGAATAGTGTTCGGGAGGTCAGTTTTATAAATCCTGAAGAACTTTTTTCGCAATTCATCCTCACGAGTTATTGCCTCGGAGAGGAATTTTCTCTTAAACACATCGATAAGTGGGCCTTTGACACCGTTTTTATAGGCCAGATAAAATGCAAGCAATTGTTGATCTCTTGCTTCAGGGGTTTTATCATATCGGTCGATAGAAGGGTTCATACCAAATAGGATATAATATTTCATGAATTGTCGTGAGAGCATATTATTCATACCAACAGTTTTTACATCAATACCATGCGCATGCATGAAGATACTTAATCGTGCACATTTATTGCAGGTATGACACCATCGTTTTTCATCTGAACCATACAAACAATTACAAGAAAACTGATATTTTGCTAATTCAGGATATCTTGTAAAGAGGATTTTCATTTCTGCGATATCGGTCAGCGGTGCAACTAAACTATGTATTTGAAATTGATCATTGAGATATTTTAGCATTTTTTGCTGTTCATGTCTTGCTGTTGTTGTCTGATCATAGGACGCATACCCGACATATTCTTGTTTTGTCCTGAAAGGAAAATTCATGTTTTGTTGATTGCCAAGTAAAACCATGGACGCATTATTATGAAGGAAGGGTAATGCGAGAAAGCAAAATCCAGTTATCATATGTGCATACCCTAAACACGATGGAGGTTTGTTCCACTCCTCGAAGTCATTCAGCTTCTCTATGTTGTTTGTGACTATTTCAATATGAATCTCTTGTTCTTGTGCTATTTTCTTTATGGTTTCAAGTGATACACTGTTTTCGAACGGTGTCGTGGTATCGTTTATGAAGATTGATGTTATATTTAAATCAAGTTCTCGAGCGAACCC
>Ga0265297_10003872_pt1 | contig 25822 bp, 20 predicted proteins | sample Munlanlwell13791_FD_192502 | JGI IMG/M metagenome (GOLD analysis project Ga0265297, IMG submission 192502) | Leachate microbial communities from a municipal landfill in Southern Ontario, Canada - Leachate well 137-91 | ecosystem: Engineered > Solid waste > Landfill > Unclassified | place...
GATTTACAAATACAACAACAAGAGAATTCACACTAAACTAAAAATGTCCCCAAAACAATTCAGGGAACAATATATATTACAAGAAAAAGAATGCACTGATATGTCTAGTTGAATGGGTACTTGACAACTTCCTCCAGCGCCAATCAACTAACCACCAGCTTCTCGAGGATCATGGGGCCCGCATTTAGGTGCGGGCCTTCACACCCAATTTTTTGATCTTTATAAAATATTTATTTCACTAGTTGATACAAGCCTCGGGCTTGATTTTTTTTGATTTTCGTGTTACCGTTTACTGTCTGCTTTAGCGGACAGAGACTGCGCAAGGGGGCGTCAAGATGATTAAGAAGATCACTGAAGTCGTAGAGCTCCTCCTCGCTGTAATCATCGCGGTGACGGGGAGGAAGGGTGCCAAGGTTGTTCATGAGGCGCTCTGCGAAGCGATCGCCGCTGCTCTCGAGCTTCTCGAGCCAGCCGCCAGGTTGGGCACCCGGCTGCACAACGCAATCTGGACGCAGACGCCCATGGTCGCGTTGGAAGTCGTCACCTTCTCGTTGGTCCTTGGTGTTCCGGGGAAGCTGTGTGTTTGGCTCTCCCGGCGCAAGGATGGTGAGGCCTACGCCGGCCTCCTTCACAGCCCGGGCACGCTCGGCCGGGGGAGCGATGAGTCAGTTGCCGCGGCGGTCAACCGACTGGCAGTTAGGGAGTTCGGTTTCGAGCCGGGCTCCAAAGCCCTTCACGTACTCGGATTGAGAAAGGGTCTCATCAGACCCGAGACAATCCAGTACGACAAAGAGGAACGGGGAATGATGTTCTCCCTCCTCTTCCCGGCTCGGGCGATCGCCAACCCGACCGGCGATGGGGCATGGTATCTCGTCGCCGATGTCGCCGCGATGACCGACGACGAGATCATCCCGGACCACCGGGACCGGCTCGTTCCAGTCGCCGCCGAAAGGTTCGACAACTGGAACGGGTATGAAGACCTCGGGGAGATAATGGACTACGAAGCCTTCCCTCTCCCCGAGTGATGATCTGCGCATACCCCCCTCCCGCCTCTGGCGGGAGAGGGGGACTACCAAAGCATCTAAGCGATTTTTTAACTCGATGCTAAGCGTTTTTCTCTCTAAAAATTCCTACATTTACACACAAAACCGGTTCGTTTCTTTATAATCCATTCCCACAATCTTATATAAAAAAAGCGGTCATTTTACTAGCTGCAGCCCCGAAGGGGCCTCTTTGAGGCTAGTGTTTTGACCGCTTTTTGGTATGTGATCTGGTATTTAATCAAGGATATAGGCAAAAATATAGGCAATGTTATTCTCGAATAAAAACAGCCAAGCACCAGATTTGACTATCTTTTATTTATTGGCTATATTTTGGTGTTCGCTTCAGCGAACCAGAATCAAAAGGGGGCGTATCACGATGGCCAATCCGACTATTGAGTTGTTGGAAAAACTGATTGGGATGCTCAAGCACGGCACCCCGATCGGTGCTGAACCACATCAGGGGGTTGTCCGCGATGCCGTCGTTGCGGTCCTGAATCTACTACAGCCGGCCTCGTCTTTGGGACCGGATCTACGTCAGTCCATCTGGCGGCAGGTGCCGGAGGTTGTCGTCATGGTCTCGCTATTCAAGACGTTAGCGGGACATGATTGCATCTACCTTTCCCGCCGCTGGTCGGGAGAACCAGACGCCGGGTTGTTGTGCATTCCCGGGACTTCTATCCGAGGAGGTGAGCACTTCCAGACCGTCATAAACCGGCTCGGATCGAGAGAGTGTGGGTCGACGGGTGTTTTCTTAGTGTCACCCCACCGGCTTGTACAGGCCGAAGTGACTGTGGAGGAGCAGGCCACTACGGTCTACCTCCTCTATCTCGGCTTCCCGTCCGAGGATACTCCGCTCCCAAGTGGTGGGTGGTTCCCTCTCAACAAAGTTAAGAAGCTTCGGAATGATCTTGTCATCCCCGGTCACCGGGATCGTTTGATCCCGGCGGCTTACGCGGAGCTACGTGCTCTTCGCGCCTCTGGAGTAATACGCTGACACCTATCCTACATCACCCCGCCCCGCACAAAAGATGCGGGGCGGTTGCCTGCTATATTATGTTTGATATCATATTCAAAACTTAACTAAACTTTTTTGTGTTTACAGATCGAAATTTTCTGATAAGATAAAAATACAATTAAATATTTATCAAGAGTGGCGTTAGGGAATTGGCCCGATGATCGCCCAGCAAGTGCATCAAAAGTGCAGAGTGCTAAATCCAAAGCCAAGAGGCGAAGATAAGAAAATCACGCTTAAGGCGTGATTTTTTAGCAAGTAAGCTGGTAAGCGAGTAAGTATAATTAGTAAGTTGTTTGCGAGTTTAAGGGGCTATTGGGGACTTACAAGCTAATCAGCTTATTAGCTATAAAGCTAATTAAAGAGGAGTTTATGACGACAAAATTATTTACCTCCGAATCGGTGACCGAGGGTCATCCGGATAAAATGGCCGATCAGATCTCCGATGGTATTTTAGACGCGATTTTAGATGAAGATGACCGTGGTCGGGTGGCGGTCGAAACTCTATTAACTAACGGTATTTGTTTTATTGCCGGCGAGGTGACAACTAAGGCGTATGTCGATATGGCGGGAATAGCTCGAAAAGTGATCAAGGAGATCGGCTACGATGGTTGCGGTTTTCACCATCAAACTTCCGGCGTGGCGATCGCCATCAAGGAACAGTCGAGCGATATTGCCCAAGGGGTTGACAGTTTTAAGAAGAAAACCGATGGCACGATTGTCAAAGAAGATCTCGGGAATCTCGGTGCCGGCGATCAAGGCTTGATGTTTGGTTTTGCTTGTCGCGAAACGCCGGAGCTGATGCCTCTGCCGATCACTCTTGCCCATCGTCTTTGCCAGCGGCTGACCGAGGTTCGGAAAAAAGGAATTGTCAAAGGTCTTCGTCCCGATGGCAAGTCGCAGGTGACGGTTGAATACGATGAGAAAGGTCCGAAAAGAATTCACACGGTTTTAATTGCCGCCCAACACGATCCGGATAAAAAGGCGACGACGCTTCGAGGCGAAATTAAAGAGAAAGTGATTAAACCGGTTCTTCGGGATTACGGTTTTAAAATTGATACAAAAACGAAAATCTATGTTAATACGACTGGTAAATTTGTTATCGGCGGACCGGAGGGCGATACTGGGCTAACCGGCAGAAAAATCATTGTCGATACCTATGGTGGCTATTCTCGCCATGGCGGTGGCGCTTTTTCCGGCAAAGATCCGTCGAAAGTTGACCGTAGCGGTTCCTACGCCGCTCGTTGGGTGGCAAAAAATGTTGTCGCTGCCGGTTTGGCCGAAAAAGTCGAAGTTCAGATCGCCTACGCGATTGGGATCCCGGAACCGCTTTCGGTTCGGGTTGATACTTTCGGCACCGCCAAAGAAGGTTTAAACGAGAAGATAATTGCCGGAGCAATAACGAAAGTATTTGATCTTCGCCCGGGAATGATTATCAAAGAATTAAAACTGCGCCAACCGATTTATCGGCAAGTTGCCGCTTACGGACACTTCGGTCGCAAAGAGCTCAATCTGCCATGGGAAAAAACCGATCAAGCAGACAAGCTTCGTAAGCTAGTTAGTAAATAAGCCAGTAAGTGGATATTTTTTTCCAATGATTTCTCTTAATATCAATATCAGTTGCTTCTTTCGTTGTCATTCTCATTTATTCATCATTCCTACGATTGTATTCCCCTCTGTCATTCCTGCGGAAGCAGGAATCCAGTAAAATATGAATCATAATGAAAAAACAATACTATGTCTACATTTTGTCAAATAAAAGAAACGGCACACTATATATTGGTATAACTTCTAATCTCAAAAAAAGGATTTACGAACACAAAGAAAAACTAATCGAGGGATTTACTAAAAAATATGCCGTTGATAAACTTGTTTACTATGAATCAACATCTGATGCCAATCGGGCGATATTACGAGAAAAGCAGATGAAAAAATGGAAAAGAAGTTGGAAAGTTAAATTGATTGAGTCTATCAATCAAAAATGGAAAGACTTGTATAATGAAATTAAATAAAAACACTGGATTCCCGCCTCCGCGGGAATGACAAGGAAATATGAATAATCTACTTATAACCGGCTCAATCGGGCTTGATGATATTAAAACGCCTTTTGGTGAGGTTAAGTCAACTCTCGGGGGAAGTGGTGTTTATGCCTCGCTGGCGGCTTCCTATTTTGCCGGACCGCAACTTGTCAGTATCGCCGGTCGGGATTTTTCGGGGAAAGATTTGGATTATCTAAAAAGCCGACAGATCGATCTTGAAAATGTTGAGTTTTCCGGTAAAACCTTTCGTTGGCAGGGTCAATACGAGTTTGATATGAACGAGGCGAAAACGATCAAGACCGAGCTAAATTCATTGGCAAACTTCAAGCCTAAACTGAATCAAGCGGCGAAAGAATGTCGCCATCTTTTGCTTGGCAACAGCGATCCGACAATCCAAATATCGATCATTAATCAATTATCTGGCGATCCATTCATCGTTCTCGACACGATGAATTACTGGATTGAGTCAAAGCGTGAGGAATTGACGGAAGTAATTAAAAAAGTCGATCTGGTGGTTGTCAACGACGGTGAAGCGAGGCAGTTGTTTAAAACGGTCAATTTGATTCAAGCCGGCCGCCGACTCTTGGAAATTGGAGCCAAATATGCGATTATTAAAAAAGGAGAGCATGGCGCTCTGCTTTTTTCTAATCAAGATTTTTTTTCTGCTCCCGGATACCCGCTTGCTGAAGTCGTTGACCCGACCGGTTGCGGCGATTCTTTTGCCGGTGGTTTGATCGGCTATTTGGCAAGTCGGCCAGTGAGTATAGCTGGTAAGCGGGTAAGCACATCAGCAAGTCAGCTAGTAAACGAAGGAGGGAGCAATCAGATCGGTTTTGAGCAGATTAAAAAGGCGGTTATATATGGGAGCGCAATCGCTTCCTTCTGCGCCGAATACTTCGGATCGGGGTATGTCAATAAGGTTGGGTCGAAGGATATCGAAGAACGATACGCTTTTTTTAAAAAAATTGGTAGATTCTAGCTGGCAAGCAAATAAGCTGGTAAGCTAGTAAGCTGATAAGTCCCGAAGGGACCACTTTGGAGCGGATAACGAGAGAACAAGGATACAGTTCCTAGTGCTTAGTGCCTAGCAACTCCGAATAACGAATGATAAATTTAAGAGTCAGAATGTAGAATATGAAATTGGATTACGAGCAAGAATTATGAAGTATAAATTACGAATAATACTGTGATAGTAAAACCGGAAAAATATTTATCAGGTAAAAATTATGACAAAAGAAAAAAATAACTATCGAGTAAAAGACATTTCCCTCGCCGATCAGGGAGAAAAAAACATCGCTTGGGCAATGAGTCAGATGGGAGCGCTAAACAAGCTTCGGGAACGATTTGTTAAGGAAAAACCGCTCCAGAATCTGACTATCGGGATGGCGCTCCATGTGACCAAAGAGACTGCTGTCTTGGTCCAAACCTTAACTGCTGGTGGCGCCGAAGTGGTAATCGCCGGTTGTAATCCGCTTTCGACTCAAGACGATGTTGCCGCCGCTCTGGCAAAATCGGGAATTTCGGTTTTTGCTTTTAAGGGTCAGAGCAATCAGGAATACTATCAAAATCTGGATTCGGTAATTGATCGATTAAAATCAGCCGTTGCCAAAGGCGGGAAGATCACAACCGTCGATGACGGTTGTGATCTGGTATCGATTATCCATCAAAAATATCCGGAGCTAATCCCTGCCTTGGTCGTTGGTACCGAAGAAACGACTACCGGGGTGATTCGTTTACGAGCGATGGAAGCTGATCGGGCGCTCAAATATCCGGTGATTGCCGTCAATGACAATCAAACGAAACATCTATTTGATAACTACTACGGCACCGGTCAGTCAACGATTGACGGGGTCTTGCGGGCAACTTCGATTCTGCTTGCCGGCAAGCGTTTTGTTGTTGTCGGATACGGACATTGTGGTCAGGGGGTGGCAAAGTGTGCCCGAGGTATGGGAGCGCTGGTTACCGTTTGCGAGGTCGATCCGATTTTGGCTCTGCGAGCGCGGATGGATGGCTTTGAACTTCAGACGATTGGCGCCGCTTCGAAAGTCGGCGATATCTTTGTAACCGTTACCGGAGATAAATCGGTAATTTCCCTACAAAATATTGAAGCGATGAAGGAAGGAGCAATCTTAGCAAATTCAGGACATTTTGATGCCGAAATCGATGTTTTTAATTTGAAGAAAGCGTCAAAGAAGAGCGAAGAGATTCGCCCCGGTTTAAAAAAATACACGTTGAAGAACAACCGCTCGATTTATCTCTGTGGTGATGGCCGTCTGGTTAATCTGGCTTGCGCCGAGGGACACCCGTCGGAGGTGATGAGCCTCTCTTTCTGTGGCCAGGCTTTAGCGGTAGAATACGGCGTAAAAAATCAGACGAAACTTGATCCCAAAGTTCACGTTTTACCGAAATCAATTGATCAAAAAATCGCCCTAATGCAGATTGAGGCGATGGGACTCAAGATCGATCGGTTGACCAGCGAACAACGACGATATTTAAAATCCTGGCAAGAAGGAACTTAGAAGACAATTTTCAATTTTCAATTTAAAATTTAAAAAATAGTTGTTTAACAATTAACTAGCTTACTAGCTTGTCTCACTCTTTAACTAAAACAATCTCGGCGATGGCGTTCAAACCGGAGAGATTTTCGATTTTAAGACTGCCGTTTTTGATATTAACTTCTCCTAAATCGCGCCAGATAAATATTTGACGATCGGAATTATTATTTATGGTAAATTTTTGATCATCGATCGAGAGCTCCCAAATGGCCGAAGGATCACCGTCAAAATACCGGCTGTAAACCCGATAGTGGCCTCGTTGTTCAATCTTTTTCTCTAAAACCGATTCCGTATCGGTCAAAATAAAATCTTTGTTCAAATCGGCAAAAGCCGGTCGCTTCCAAAAAGCGTAGCGGCCGCGAGACCAACCGTCGCGATAGTAGTCAAAATTCGATGCCCAGTCAGATAATGGCAGATACTCTCCGTCATTAAATGGTGCCATCGGTTCATCTCTCTTAAAAGGGGAAATTTTTTCTCCCGAATCGGAAATTTTAAAGAGATAAATTTTATCGGCGAATTTTTTGTCCAGAACCAAGTAAGGATTAGCGGTGGCGAGCGAGAGAAGATCCGGACTTAACCATTTTTTTCGGACAGCGGTTTCCGGTTCGCGCGAGAGATTTGAAACCTGATGATACTTATTGTTTAAATCAGCTCGAATCGCTAAGCAATCCACTTCTCCAGCCTTCATTAAGGCGACCAGTTTTTCTTGTTGATCACTGTCCAGAAAAGCGCTCGTTAATTGATTGCGGAAATACATTCCGTCAGAGGTAGTGTTTAAAACCGAAGAATCAAAACTGACGTACGGAATGCCAAGATTACTGGCAAGGATATCGGCGTTTAAGGCGTCCTGGCTTCGATCGTTTTTAAAATAAATAAAGCCAAGACTCGGCGGGTAATAGATTTTTTTGCAGACTGATTCATCATTCATATACTCTTTGAATTCCAGATAGTCACCGGGAATTTTTTGAAATTTCAGATAACCGGCGAAGTCAAAAGTGAAAAATGGAGCGATGATAAACAAGCCGAAAGCAGAAATTGCGACAGCAGATAGTGTCCTATTGATTTTCTTCGGCATTTTCCCGATCAGCCAATCGGCGCCGACGGCAAAGAGGAAAACTAGAGCAAAAGCAAGTAAAAATTGAAAATGATATGTTTCCCGAAAAGTTGCCAGGAGCGGAAAAAAATTAAATAAATCAGTAAAAATTTTAGTAAAAATGCCGGTCGGGCCGATTGTCAACGGCAATATTAAAACCGAAGAGATTATCAGGGGCAGAGAAATCGACCGAAGTCGTTTATTAAAAATCGAAAAGAGGGCAATAGCAAGGAACCCGCAAAAACCGACAATAAACATTTTCTCTCGCCCCAAGGCGTAGAAAAAATCACGGGTTATGTGATGGTCGGAGAGCATTAAAACATTTCGCAGGCTATGGGGGAGGCTGGCAATAAAATTCAGGGTTGTCACCTCGCTACCAATCGGAATTGCCGCTCGGTCGGGGGTTAGGAGTGACAGGATAATCCATGGGAGATGAAAAAATATTAAGGAAAATGTAGTGAAAAGAAAATGTTTTAGCTTTTCTAAAAAACTTTTTTGAAAAGAGCTGATTACCAAATCAACGGCTAAAACCAAGAAAATTAAGATACCGGCTTGAGCTTGGCTAAAGATCAGGGAAAATAAAAAACCGGTAAGCAGATAATAATAGATGTTTTTCTTTCGGTTGCGATCGGCGAAATAAAGGCAGAAAAACCAGGGGAGAGCGGCGTAAGCAGCAAGCGAAGTCAAAAACCCGGTGATTGTTCGGATGAAGATATAGGGGGAGAAAGTGTAAAATAAACCGGAGGCGATGGCAATTGTTCTGTTGTTGATTTTTGAATCAACAAGACAGAAAAAGCCGTATCCGGAGAGAGAATAAATTAAAATCAAGAAGATTTTTAAGAGTAGTTCCGGTGGGAATTTTATAAATTCGAAAAGACCTAGAACTGCAAAGAGATTTTTCCCAAAGATTGCGACCAATCCTTGGTTATCAGTACCAAAAACGATATTTATAAAATATTTCAAATCAAAAATCGGCCATGACCAGTCGTATTTAAAAGGGACTCCCTGGTCTTTTATTGTCGGATAAAGAAAGATCAGCGAAAATGTCAGATAGACAAAAAATGGCCAGTTTCTTTTAAACCAAGAACTTTTTTGTAAATTATAGGACTTATGCGTTTGAAAAAAATGTTTATTTCTGTCGTTTCTGTCTGTCATCTCTGCTCCCTCTCTTGTCATTCCCGCGGAGGTGGGAATCCACTTCATAAATACTGGATTCCCGCTTTCGCGGGAATGACACAAATGTGCGAAAAATGATGATACTAGCGCAAGTTTTAGATAAAAGAACCGGAAGAAACGCATCATGAAAGCTTGGAAATTTCCGTAATGTTTTTGAAAAAAGTACTTCTGGGACTGATAATATAGTAGCTTCCGATCGGAATTATTCTCGATACTTCGACCACCGAGGTGTATTAATTTCGCCCCTGTTAAAACCGCATTTTTAAAGCCAATTTTAGCAATCCGAAAGCAGAGATCATCGTCTTCAAAGTAAAGTTTAAATTTCTCATCAAAACCACCGATCTCCTCGAAGAGTTCTTTTCTAATCATCAAAGCGGCGCCGGAAACACGAGGCGAAAGAATGATTGAAGGTGGTATCTTGGTTGTCTCTTTCGGTTTTATTTTTCTTTGGCCATTTGTTCGGCTGATCAGTGATTTTAGATTCTGAAAATTACCAAAATATCCCGACTGAACCGTTTTTTTGTCGTCTAGAAGAAGTATCGGGTTTAAACAGCCGATCTGATGGTCAGCAATCATCGCATCGACCATCATCTTGATCGAATTATCAATAACAATCGTATCGTTATTTAAGAGTAGTAGAAACTCACCTTTAGCCTTTTTAACGCCGAGATTATTGGCTTGACCGAATCCCTGATTATCGGGATTATCAATAATTTTAAGATCGGGGAAAGCTTTTTTGATTTGATCCTTGTCATTTGAGGTATCGACTAAAATAACCTCAAAATCAAAACCAGAGGTTTTTTGGAAAAGAGATTTTAGACAATTTAAGGTATCGGAGGTTGAGTAATAATTGACAATTATAATTGAAAGTTTCATTTTCCGATTGCTTTCTTAATAACGCCAGCGATCCCTTGAGTTGAAGCGACCCGGTTAATCGCAGTTTGATAAAAAAGTCGTCTGACTCGCCGACCTTTACGATGATCAAAATCGCTTTTTTGCAAACCATGATCGATTATTTTTGCCAGTGGTTTTACAACTTCTCGCCAAAAAAATTTTTGTCGGACCTTTTCTAAATTATCAGTGATCTGCCGGTACTTTTCTTTATTAGTAATCAAATCAAAGATTGCTTGGCAAACGCCTTCAACGTCTTCAAAATCAACAACTGTTCCGAGATTTTCCCGAAGAATCAATTCGCTCATCGAATCACCACGAGTAGCAATAATCGGTTTCTTATGGCCGATATAATCAAGAATTCGGGTTCGAAATGAAAAACGGGTTTCAAGTTCGTTAAAATGGGTTGAAACACCGATTATCGCTCGATCAAAAAGTTGATGGCGGTCGTTATATTCAACCCAACCAAAATTAAAGAAAACCCGCGTATTTAAAAGCCCAAGTTTTTTTGCCAGATTCAAGGCCTTTTCGACCATTGCCATTTTTGGAATGTCGGGATTTGGGTGTTTGACGCCGATAAAAATTAATTTAACTTTTGGCAACTTATCTTTCAGTTTATCGATTGCCAAAATTACCGTCAGCGGGTCAAACCAGTTCCAGATTCCACCTCCCCAAATAATTATTTGGTCGTCTTTTTGATAATTCGGGATAATTTTCCGAATCAGATCATCATTTAGACTTTCTTTAGCTTCTTCAATTCCGAAAGGGAGAGTAATGATTGTCCGCTCAAGTCGCGGATCGCGGCGAAAAAGCTGGTCATTTAATTTACCGATCGCCGAAAAGAGGCCAATATAGTAGTCTTTTTGTTTTTCGGAAGCGCAAAGAATTAAGTCGGAGTAGAGAATTTGAAGAATTGTCAGATAACGCTGAAAATCAAAGTTAATCGCTGATACCGAGTCTGGCTGATCTTTAAAATGTTCTAAAGTTTCAATGATCAACGGATCGTAGAGATCAGCGATATAACGGATATTATTTTTTCGGATCTTTTCAAGCAAACTTGGTTTTAAAAATTGAGCGATCACAAGATCAAAATTTTTAACAATCTCCCCGAGATCTTTCGTTTCTTTACGTTTATTGTAGCCGATTATTTTAAACTGTTTGTCGCTTAAATTAACCGGTTCCGGTCCGGCAAGGGTGACGGCATGATTTTTCGAAAGCTCGCGAGCAATTTCAAACGATCTAATTCCCGGACCGGCCATTTTCTCGCCGAGAGCGTCTTTACAAATAAGAAGGATTTTAGCCATCTTTTCTTGGTATTAATGATAAAATCAATTCTCGATCAGCGGTTTTAAAAGTAATATTTGCCAAAATGTAAATTGCAAAACCGCTTAAACCAACGAAGGCAATGTGCCAGCTCAAATTTTTTGTCAGCCAAAAGACGATCGACATTGCCGCCGCTGACAGAAAGATTTTAGTTATCCGCAACCAATTTAATCTAAATTTTATAATCCGACTTCCAAGGTATAGATTGATAATTAAAATAATTACCTCGGAAACCAGGGTAGTGATCGCCGCTCCAAGATATGAAAGATCGGGGATTAAAACCAGATTTAAAATAACGTTGAAAGAAAAAACCGATACTGAACTGACAACTAAAGCTTTTCGACGATCGGCGGCAACTAAAACCTGTCCAAGTAAAATGTTAATGTAAATAAAGGCAATTGCTACTCCTAGGACTTGGAGAGCTCTTGAGGCAACGGTAAATTCTTCGGTCGACAGAAAGCGAATAATTTCTTTCGGAGCAACTAAAATATAGCAAACGATCGGCATCGCTAGAGCAATCAGAGACTCAAGAGCATTTTTAACTAAGCGACTAGCGCGGTCGAGATTCTCTTTAATATCTCTTGAAAGCACCGGCACGACAGCGCTTGTTAGAAAAGCACCGGCAAAAAGAGTTGTCTCCAAAACTTTGTAACTGACACCGTATAGACCGACTTCGCGACTATCTTTTAGTAGAGACAAAATTAAAGTATCTATTTTGAAATATAGATTATTAATAATAAAAACCAAACCGAGTGGTAAGGCGAGCTTTAGGAGCCATCGCCAACAAGAAAAGTCGAACTCGATTCTGGTTTTTACGAACCGTCTGGCGTAGTAAAATTTGGTCAGAGTTGAAAATAGAGCGGCGGTAATAATATTTAGAACGATAAACTGGAAGCCAAGATCGTATTTGTAGCCTAGAAAAACAATCAGGAGTGAGGTTAACCGCCCAAAAATATCGGAAGCAACCGTGTACTGCATTTTTAATTTTGTTTGAAAGACGACATCAAAAATGTTACCGACAAAAGTAATCAAAAGAGCGGCGGCGGCAGTAATCAAACCGATCTTCACGGCGTCGGAATAGGGCATAAAAAAACCGACAGCAACGCAGAATATGGCGGTTATTATGGCGGTAATAATTCTCAATCCGAGGGCGTTTTGGATAATTTTTTGCATCATCTCCGGTTTTTGTGAAATCTCACGAGTGGCGATCGATGAAAGTCCGAGATCGGCAATCAGTGTAAAAAATCCGGTAAAGGTAATAATTGTCGTCAGTTCGCCATTGCCGGTGGCACCAAGATATTTTGCGAGAATTTTGATGCTAACGAAAGAAAAAATCAAAAAAATTAACCGACCGATGATCTGTATCAGAGTGTTGTAAGTAATTTTTTGTGCCGTATTCATAGGTTGATAATAGCAAAAATTACTCCCGATGTTAATTGATTTGACAAGCGATTAGATTGTCTTTAGAATTATTTAAGTAACAATTGTAACCAACTTCGATGAGGAGGGTTTTGCTTTCTAGAAAAAATCTCTTATTTTTGTTCGCAAGCTGTGCTTTCGGATTTTTTTTGTCACTAATGATTCTTCGTCCAACGCCGGTTAAAGCTGCCTCTTTTGATCTGATCCAGACTCCGGGCGATGGTCGAGTATTTTTGAAGGAGAATAGTTGCAAGCGCCATATTAAAGATTACAATACTTTTCTAAGTTTTGGTTTTAATTCGGGGATGATTCGTCAGGTCGGACGCGCAGAATTTGATTCCTATCCGACGGCGCCGCAATTATCAACAGTCCTAGAATACAATGGTCGGGTTTACGCAATTATCTCTGGTATGAAGGCCTACGTTGTTTCTGGAGACGCTTTGACGCTTAACGGTTTTTCATGGGGTGATCTACGACCTTTCGCTGATCCGACCTTTAGTATGCTTCCGGATGCTCCGCCTTTGTACCCGCCGACTTACAAAGCGGTTCATATTCCGTCGCTCGGGCGGGTGTATTATATTGAAAACGGTTACCGCCGTTGGATTAAAGATTGGAACACTTGGATGGCATTTAAACCCTTTACTGGAGATTTTGTGAATTTGGAGTCGGCACGATCAATGGCTGAAGCTCCGCCCCTTTCGACTGTTTTAAACTATAATGGCAATATCTACGCAATAATCGGCGGTCAGAAGGCCTATGTTACTTCCAGCGCCGCCTTAGTCACCAACGGTTTCTCATGGAGCGACCTGCAACCTTTCGCTGATCCGACCTTTGGTCAGATGCCAACCGCCCCACCGCTCTATTCTCCAAAACTGATTGCCTGTTCCGGAAATATTTATTATGTTGCCGGCGACAGAAAATATCATGTTGAAAACTGGGAAACTTTTTCAAGCCTTGGTGGTAGTTATGTTGATACTCCATATTGTAACCAAATCGCTGATGGCGGAGGGATGACCAGATTGATGCAGTATTATGATGGCCGAGTATTTTATATCGAAAATAATACTCGGCGGTATGTCCCTGACGGTGGGACTTTCGTCGGTTACGGCTTCTCTTGGGGTCAAGTTCGGGCGGTCCCGCAGGAGGTTTTTGATTCCATCCCGGAAGGAGCCTCGATGGCTCGCTGGGTTTCAAGTTTAAATGGAGTGGCAATGCCGACGACCTCCGGTTTAACCGGTAAGGAGCAACATCTCTGGACAACACGCGGTGAGACTGACGAAGCCGGTCACTACGCTATTAACGGAACGCCGGTGAATGGTGTCTCGGTTACCTTACAAAATGGGGTTGCCGGTACCGGCGCTTTTGGGAAGCTTGATCCAACAATTGAAAAGTATTATATCAATATGCGCTGGACTTATTGTGAATGGTACGAAGATTTTTCAACTCCTGATAGTTACGGTTATCCGACGACCCGATCTCGAAATGTCAACTCTTCGCTAAAGGATTGGCATCTCGGCAAGAAAATTATTGTCTCGAATCCGAGAAACGGTCGGAAAATCGTTGTCGCTATCGGCGAAGCCGGACCGGCAATCTGGGTAACTAATGCGCGTGGAGTTACTTCCGGGATGTCGCCGGAGGCAATCGACTATATTGTCGGAGCAAATTACGGTGCCGGAGGAGATAATCTGGAATATGGTTTCGCCGTTGATCAGTCGTTACCACTTGGTCCATTGACTTGGTAGTCAGCCAGTCCCAAAGGGACCCCTTCGGGAGCGGAAGATAATGTCAGCATCATTTTTCAGCTTACTCGCTTGTCGTTATTCCCGCCACAAAGTGGACCCCTCGGGTCGGAGGCGAGAATCCAAATACTAATAGAATATTAAACCTAGATTCCCGCCTTCGCGGGAATGACAGGGAGAAGTGGGAACGACAGAAATAAACATTTTTATTAAATCTGTAAGTCCTACAATTAATAATTTACTTGGTCGGCAAAAGTTTTGGACGGCGGTAGTTTTTTTATTTGTTTTTTCTTTTGGTTTGATCTGGGGGTTTATCACACCGGCGATGAATGAGGCGCCCGATGAAGCTTCACATATTAATATGGTCTACTTTTTAAAAACCGAGAGAAGAATCCCGGTTTTTAATCATGAATCAAAAATTATCCCGACTCAATACGATCCAAAGCTCCTTTCTGGCGCTTATTATTCAATGGCTTACAATTCGCCTTTTAATTATTTACCATTTATCCCTTTTTATTATTCTAATCTCGAGGATATATCGAAACAAAATGTTCTCCCGATCAGGGCTGTTTCCGCTTTTTTTGTTGCTCTATTTGCCGTTTTCCTTTTTTTGGCCTTAAAAGTTAGCCGAAAAGCTAATTTTACAACCGCTTTGCTTGTCAGCCTTGCTGTCTCATTAATTCCCCAGATTATTTTCTCTGCCGGTTATGTCAATATCGAACCACTTGCCTTAATGTTCTCGGCGATGACATTTTATGCTTTCAGTCTGATTTATTTTAAAAAAGATGACCGAGTCAGGAATTACCTGTTTTTTGGAGTCGCTCTCATGTCTCTTGGTCTTTGCAAAGCTAATTATTACATTTTAATTGCTTTTTTTAGTCTGCTTTCGTTGATTGATATCTTTATTTCAAAACAGATTTTATTCAAGCTCAAACGATACTTACTTCCATTCTTGATTTTCATTGTCGGTAATTTCTGGTGGTGGCTAAGGAATCTCAATCTTTACGGAGACCCGTTGATTATTAATTACATCAAAAATGAGATTGTCGCCAAGGCGCCGGATTGGTTATTAACCCTGACCGAACGCGGAGAAACCATCATCTCAATCTTTAGCAACAAATATTTTTTTGATTTCGGGATCTTAGGTTTTTTTGCCAACCTTGGTGGCGCCAACATTTTTTTACCAAAGTTTTTTTATCTTGCTTTTTGTCTTCTGATTTTGATCCCGATCGGAATTTTAGTCGTCAGTTTATTCAGAAAGATCAAAAATCTCGATCGCGAAGACTGGTTTTTAATCATCTTTTTCTTGGTTTCATTTATCTCTCTACTGGTTTTTGCAAATAAAAATTTAACTGATTTTTCACCCCAAGGACGTCATCTTTTCCCGTTGATGATCCCGTTAGCCGGAGTCCTTTTTTTTGCTCTTTCAAAATTTAAGAACTCAAAAATCCTGATCATTTATCCATTATTTTCTCTTATATCCTCGATATTTGGAATTTACGAGTTAATAAAAGGTTATTATCTTCTTGGCAATACTTATGTCAATATTCAAAGTCCAAGCGACATTTACGGAAAAGTGATAAACGATTTTCATTGGCAAGAATTTTCCGATTGGCAGCGATTGCTCACTTTAATTAATCAAAATAATTCCTCGCTGATTGTTTTCGAGGTGATCGTTTCCTTAATTTTCGTCATCTCTTTTATATTTTTGATTAAAATTTTGCATCAAATACCGAAAAAGTTATAATCAGATTATGAAAAAAGGAATTTTCGCCAAAAATTTTGATCAATGGCTATTAATCTTGTTGATTCTTTCTCTGCCGTTTGAGCGGTTGGGGACAATCGACCTTTTTGGTTATACCCTAAAATTTTCCTATCTCTTATTAGTCATCATTATTTGCAAATTCTTCATTGACTATTTTAAAAGTAAAAACCAGCCGATAAAACTTTCGTTTGCAGAGAAGTATCTTCTTGCATTCTCCGGCCTCAATCTTTTATCGGTTGTCTGGTCAATTGATACCAAGCGCTCACTGATCATTGGTCTAATCTTAATTTTTTTAGCGCTTGCTGTAATCGTTCTAAAGCGCTGGATTACGCTTGATAACCGACCGAAATTCGAAGAATTAATCATCAATCTTTCGCTAGTTGTATCGATTTTCGGGCTTTGGCAATTTTTTGCCGGTTCGATCCCATGCTTAGAGCGATTTTCCTTTCTTCGAGAAAGCTATCGGAGTCAGATTTTTGGTTTTCCGCGGATTCAAACAACATTTTTGGAGCCGCTTTATTATGCAAATTTCCTTCTTTTCCCGATTTTGCTTTTAATTAAAAAAATCTTTGCCAGTAATCGTTATCAAGAGTATTTGAAGCTAATTTTGATCGCTTTAAGCTTTTTTCTAACTTTATCGCGAGGGGCAATATTTTCACTTTTAATTATTCTGATTATTTTGTCGATTTTTTTGCTCTTACTTCACCGAGAGAAGTTAATGATCTATGCAAAGGTGGCCGCTTCCGTGCTTTTAGCGTTTATATTCGCAATTTTTCTGATCTACTCGACTGCCGATAAAACCGGAGTTGATAAATTCTTGGGCCATACGGTGGTCAATGATATTAAAACCGGTGAATCGGTGGTCGATCGCCTTGGAACTGCCGACTCGGCTCTTAAAACGGCAGTCGGCCATCCCTTTGGTCTTGGTGCCGGTGCTTTTGGTGCCCTGCCACAATTTTCCGGTCGCAGTGATTATCAGATTGTCAATAATCTTTATTTGGAAATATTAGTCGAAAGCGGAATCTTTGGCTTGTTTCTGTCCTCCGGCTTCTTTTTTCTGCTTCTTCGAAAGCTTTGGCAAAATTACCAACGATCCGGCTTCTCTAATCTTTTTTATCTATTAGGGATTCTGGCAATTTTCATCCAATATTTCTCTTTCTCGACAATTTATATTGTTTACGTTTGGTTTTTTATCGCTTTGGCGACCGTTGAGTCCAAAAAATCGATCGATCTTCTTTGATTCAGCCCTTGTGGTTAATACTCCTTCTTAGGTATTATTATAGTACAAATGCTAAAATTCGATGGTCGGAAAATCGTCATCTTGACTGCGGAGGGTCTTTCCTATTTGACGGCTTTTTTGATCCCATTTTATTTCTTTCGCTTCCATATTTTTGTAGTTCCAACAAATATTCTTGAACTTTCGGTCGTTCTTTTTCTGGCGTCGGTAATTATTAAAACAAAGTTTAGCGGCCGGTCGTTTGACCCCGGTTCGCTGATTGCTTATGCTATAATCCTAATTACTTTTCTCGTTGCCCTAGTGTCTGACGACCGACAGACGGCCTTTGGAATTTTCAAAGGTTGGTTTTTGATCCCAGCACTTTATTATTTGGCTATAATAAATTTTTACACCAAGGAAACTCTTTATAAGTTTTCGATTCCGATCTATTTTTCTTTGATGATTGTTGCTATTTGGGCGATCCTACAGAAGGTTGGAATCATCACCACTCTGTTTTATCAAAACTCCGATCCGACTTTTAATCAGTATTTACAGGGTAATTTTCGGGTTTTCGGACCTTTCGAGTCGCCAAATTATCTAGCGATGTTTCTTCTGCCGATGCTTTATTTGACTTTACCCCTGCTAAAATATTTTGAAGGAAAAAAAATTAAGTTTTTATATCTTTTTTCCCTAGCACTCCCGCTTTTAGCGATCTTCTACAGTGGTTCGCGCGCCGGGATTATTGCTCTCGGCTTGAGCCTAATTATTTATTTTGGAATCTTTGATCAGAAAATCTCGGTCAAATCGAACATTATAAAGATCTCTCTTGCACTCATTATTCTCTTATCTTTGGCGGCTTATATTGCTCAAATTAATTTAGATCCGGGAAGCGATTCGATCAGAATCCAAATATATAAATATTCCTTTGAAATCTTGCGGATAAAATGGTCTTGCGGTGTCGGCCTCGGCGGTTTTTATAGGGAGATCGGTCAGATTTCCTCCAATGTCGAGTCTTTTAGAACCCATGCTCTCCCGTACGCAATTCACCCCCATAATCTCTTTTTGGCACTCTGGCTGAATCTGGGAATTGTCGGCTTTTCGACTTTTATTGTTTTTATCGTTCATAATTTTTATCTTCTTTTAAAATATCTTCGTTCATCAGTCTTTTTTGCTTCTTTATTTTTAAGTCTTTTAGCGATCATTATCCACGGGCTGTTTGATACGACTTATTTTAAAAATGACCTTTCAATCATTTTCTGGTTGATTATCGGCTTAATTTATCTGTTGCAACGAAAGGAGGAAAATTTTGACTGAAAGAAGAACTTATCGATTGGTTTATTGGTTTTTAATCACGATTTTGACGATCATGCCTTTTTGGTCGGCGATTATTGCTTTTATTTCCGATCGAAGCGCGCTTGATTATTTTCAGATCTTTGCCGTCCGTTCTTGGTATGAGCCGGTTTTATTGATTCTTTTTATGCTGGTAGTTTTCAATCCTCGCTGGGAGAAACGGGGATTGGAACTAAAGGTATTCGATTATTTAATTTTTATTTATTTAATATGGTCGATTATTTCAATTTTCTGCAACCATTTGACAATCAGTCAGGGAATTCAGGGATTGCGTTATAATGGCCTTTTCTTTGGTTTTTATCTTCTAGCCCGTTTTTCCTTTTTTAGCGAGGCTAGAATTCAATTTGCTGAAAATCTGGTTCTGATCTTCGGTCGAGTTTTGTCACTTTGGGCGATTATTGAAGTTGTGTTTTTGAGATCCGACTATTGGCAACGCCTTGGAATTCTCTCCGCGGATTCCGGTTTTGGTTTTGGGGCAACTCACACAGTCGTTTCTGTTCCACAGGCGATGGCAACAATGGAAGGACCGAACCAACTTGGATCGTTTTTGCTTTTACCTTTTTTTATTGCTCTTAGTAGAAAAAGTAAAAACCCAAATCGGGCTTTAACAGACTGGCTCTGGCTGATTATTATCGCCGGAGCGATTGTTCTTTCGTTTTCCCGAAGCGCAATTCTCGGTTTAATCGTCGGTTTGATATTTTTTCTTATCTTTGACAGAAAAATGGCGATCAAGGAAAAAATTATCCTTTCATTTACGCCAATTATTTTAGGGGCTTTGTCGGTTGCTTATTTTATAAATCGAGGTGGTGGGCTTCGCGACTTTTGGACTCACGGTGCTTCCAACCAGAGTCATTGGTATTCAATGTACCAGGCGTTAGTTTCCGATCGGACGATTCCCGAGCTCTTTTTCGGTTCAGGCATCGGCACCGCCGGTCCGGCGTCTTTCAATTTTATCGGCAATATTCAGGAGAGTTGGTATTTGCAAATTATCACCGAACTTGGTTTGATCGGTTTTTTACTTTGGCTTTCAATCGTCGTCTTGATAACAATTAATTTTTTCAAAAAAAACCGGGCTCTCTCTCTCGGCTTGATTTCTGTTTCGGTAGCTGCTATCTTTTTGCATACTTTTGCCGATAATCCGGTCCTGTCATTCACCCTTTTTATTCTTCTTGGTATGCAACTTGGGCAAAGTTTTGAAAAGTTAAAACCTCCAATAAAATTTAAACAGTCTTCAAAGTGAATCATTACAAAAGAATTCTTATTGATGGTCGTTTTGTCGGGGTCGGCGATTCAGTCTCTCGACAAACTTTGGAAACCACCAAAGCGGTTATAAAGATCGACCAAAAAAATGAGTACACGCTTTTGCTTCGCCCGATCGGTTTACCGGTAGCTGAAGAATTTTTCCAACCGAAACCGAAAAATTTGAATTTTACTGTTCTCGATATCAAACATTACTCTTTAGCGGAGCAGACCAAGCTTCTTGGTTATTTAATTCAAAAACGCTACGACCTGGTCCATTTTATGCAATTTAATCACCCGATTTTTTACCGTGGCGCTTTCGTTATTAATGTTTTAGACTTGACACTCTTTAAATCATCGAACGATTATCAAACAATTAAATATTGGGGATTATCAGTAGTAATGAATTCGGCGATTAAAAATTCAAAAAAAATTATTACCGTTTCTAATACCAGTAAAGAAGAGATTGTAGATAAATACAAAATTGATCCGAAGAAGGTTGTCGTTACTTATCTTGGAGTTGATTCGACTTACAATCTAGGGATTAAAAGCAAACTAGCGGCAATTACCAATTTTCAAAAAAAATATCGGATCGATAAAGATTACTTCCTTTATACCGGAATGTGGAAAAAGCACAAAAATTTAGATCGATTGCTCGAAGCTTTTTATGATTTTCGCCTTGAAAATCCGGATTTTAAAAATCAATTGGTGATTGTCGGCAAAGCCGATAAAAATGAACCGCAGATTATTAAAAAAATTGAATCGATCAATCAAAGAATCAGATCAAAGGCGGTTATTGTTACTGGCTTTGTTCCCGAGCCGGAATTGCCGATCGCTTATGTCGGTGCTTTGTTCTACATTACTCCTTCGCTTTCCGAAGGTTTCGGCCTAACGCCGCTTGAGGCGATTGCCTGTGGAACGCCGGTTGCCGCCGCTCGAATTTCAGCAACACCGGAGATCCTCGGTGATGCGGCACATTATTTTGATCCTTACGACGTTAAGAATATTAAAAATGCGATCAAAAAACTTACGATTGATGAAAAATTACGAGCCGATCTTCGCGAAAAGGGGAAACAACGTATTAAATTTTTCTCTTGGGAGAAGACCGGAGCAGAAACCGAAGCGGTCTATCGGTCGATTTTGAAATAATTTTTGCCTTGTTCATACCGAATTAACATTCTACATTCTAAAACATCGCACCCCTCTTGCCTTGTGGGTGATTTTTTGGTAATTTCGTCATAAGAAAATTAAAAAATATATCCTCTAAATTAAAGGAGAGTCTATGTTTACCGGATCAATAGTCTTTGCTCTATCAAGTGCGGTCTTGGCAATTCTCTACGGGGTAATTCTAATTGTTGCGATCAATAAGAGGCCGACCGGTAATAAGAAAATGACCGACATTGCTTTAGCGATTCAGGATGGCGCCAAAGCTTTCCTAAATCGCCAGTATACGACTGCCGGTGTCGTTGCTTTGGTTTTGGCGGCGATTCTTCTTTGGGCTCTCGGCTGGCAAACAGCGATCGGTTTTCTTGTCGGCGCGGTTTTCTCGGCTGTTGCCGGCTATATTGGAATGAATGTCTCGGTTCGGGCTAATGTCCGAACGGCGGAGGCGGCTCGTGGCGGTCTTAAGCCGTCGCTCAAAGTCGCTTTTCAGTCCGGATCGGTAACCGGACTTTTGGTTGTCGGTCTCGGTTTGATCGGTGTTGCCGGTTTTTATGCCATCTTCCAAGATACAGTTGCTTTAATCGGTCTCGGTTTCGGTGCTTCGCTAGTCTCAATTTTTGCTCGTTTAGGTGGCGGAATCTTTACCAAGGCGGCCGATGTCGGCGCTGATCTGGTTGGCAAAGTTGAGGCTGGAATTCCCGAGGACGATCCCCGTAATCCGGCGGTGATTGCCGATAATGTCGGCGACAATGTTGGCGACTGTGCCGGTATGGCGGCTGATCTTTTTGAAACTTATGCCGTAACCGCCGTGGCGACAATGCTCCTCGGTTCGCTTGCTTTTGCCGGCTTTGAAAACGCCCTTCTTTATCCTCTGGCTCTTGGAGGAGTAGCGATTGTCGCTTCGATCTTAGGAACCTTCTTTGTTTCCTTGGGTCGTGGTAAGAATATCATGGGCGCTCTTTATAAAGGACTAATTGCTTCCGGGATTATCTCGGCTGTCGCTTTCTATTTCATCACAGACTATTATATGTCTGGTAATGGTAAATATGACGTGATTAATATTTTCTACGCTTCACTAATCGGTTTATTGGTAACGGCGGCGATGGTTGTAATCACCGAATATTACACCTCAACTCACTATAATCCGGTCAAATCTATTGCTAAATCTTCGCTCACCGGTCACGGCACAAACATTATTACCGGCTTAGCGGTTTCAATGCGGGCGACCGCTTTACCGGTAATCGTCATTGCCGCCGGTATTCTCGGTGCTTACGAATTAGCCGGCCTCTACGGCGTAGCAATTTCAGCAATGTCGATGCTTTCAATGGCTGGAATTATCGTTGCCATCGACTCTTTCGGCCCGGTAGTTGATAATGCCGGCGGGATTGCCGAGATGGCGGAGCTACCGAGTGATGTCCGTGTTCATACCGATGCTTTGGACGCAGTTGGGAATACGACCAAAGCGGTAACTAAAGGTTATGCGATTGCTTCCGCCGGGTTAGCGGCAATCGTTCTTTTTGCCTCTTATACCGAGGAACTGGCAAATAATGGGAAAGAACTCCTTTTCAATCTCTCCGATCCTTTAGTAATTGTTGGTTTATTTATCGGCGGAATGCTTCCTTATCTTTTTGCCTCGATGGCGATGCAATCGGTCGGCAATGCCGCCGCCGCCGTTGTTCTTGAAGTCCGGCGGCAGTTTCGCGAGATCAAGGGAATTATGACCGGCAAAGAAAAACCGGATTATAAGCAGGCGGTAGATATTGTTACTCGGGCGGCTATTTCCGAGATGGTTTTACCGGCAATTCTTTCCGTCGGGGCGACTTTAGCTGTTGGTTTTCTTTTGGGACCGGTTGCTTTAGGTGGGCTTTTGGTTGGGGTTATCATTACCGGTCTTTTTATTGCAATTTCAATGACTTCCGGTGGCGGTGCTTGGGATAACGCAAAAAAATATATTGAAGACGATCATTTCGGTGGCAAAGGAAGTGTTGCTCATCAGGCGGCAGTTACCGGTGATACTGTTGGCGATCCCTACAAAGATACTGCCGGTCCGGCAATCAATCCAATGATTAAGGTGACCAATATCGTTGCTCTTTTAATCGCCCCGATGCTTGCCAAAAATGAACTGGATTTAACCTACAAGATTATAATTTTTGCCGTTATCGTTGTTGCGATCATTATTTACGCTCTGATTTCTGGTCAAAAAGCGAAAAATTGATATGGCAGAGAAAAATTCGATCACTTTTACCGTTGACCGTTTCGAAGGCGGTTACGCTGTTTTACGCGATGATCGTCAGTTAGAAATCAACTGGCCGAAAAAAAACCTCCCCAGGGAAGCTAAGGAAGGATCGGTAGTTATTTTGAAAGTCTATACTGACGAAGAGGAGAAAATCAATCGTCAAAAAACTGCTCGCGATCTCTTAAGAGAAATCTTAAAATAATGACTCCAAAGCAAGGCTGTCTTTATATTGTGGCAACACCGATCGGTAATCTTTCAGATATAACTCTGCGAGCAATTGAAACTCTAAAAATCGTTGACCTAATTGCTTGCGAAGATACTCGCCAAAGTCTGAAACTATTGAATCGGCTTTCAATTAAAAAGCCGCTGATTTCTTATCATCAGCACTCGAAGATTGCTAAAATCAGCTTCATAATTGAGAAGCTAAAAGCAGGAAAAAAGATTGCCCTGATTACTGACAGCGGGACACCGGCAATCTCTGATCCGGCCGGCTTATTAATTGCCGAAGCGCGGATTGCCGATTTCACAAATATTGTCCCAATTCCCGGACCGTCGGCATTAACAGCAGCGGTTTCGGTTTCCGGAATGATCGAAAAGGGTTTTTATTTTGCCGGTTTTTTGCCAAAAAAGAAGGGGAGACAAAAAGAAATTAAGTTCTTACTATCTTTAAACAAACCGATTGTTATCTATGAATCGGCGCAACGAGTTTTAAAAACCTTGAACGATTTTAAGATTTTATCCGACAGTCAGACCCGAGTTTTCATCTCTCGAGAAATAACGAAGGTTTACGAAGAATTTATTTTTGGTAATATTGATGAGGCGATCAAAACTTTATCTGCAAGAAACCTGAAGGGGGAGATTGTTCTAATCCTCTCTCCCTCATAGGTTTTGCCTTAAAAAAGAGTTGCTAATAAATAATTGACAAATAATCAATGAAGGTATTAAAATTCGGAGCTGTTTGGTGTCCGGGCTGTCTGGTAATGGCTCCTCGTTGGCAGAAAATTGAAAAAGATAATCCTTGGCTTGAGACCGAATATTTTGATTTTGATCTTGATAAAGATTCGGTTGAAAAATATAAAATCACCGATCGTCTGCCGGTTTTTATTTTTCAAGGGAAAGACCAAAAGGAGTTGCTTCGACTGCAGGGGGAGATTGACTATAAAAAACTTCTAATGATTATCGAAAAATATCGAGAACGATAGACAATGAAAAAACTTTTTTTTGTCATTATTTTGACAATTTTATTACTAACGCCGTCGGTTGTTAAGGCCCAAGAAACGGTTAAAATCTATTTTTTCTGGGGACAAGGTTGTCCTCATTGTGCCGAAGAGAAAAAGTTTTTAGATAGTATCAAGGATCGCTATCCGGTCGATATTATCGACTACGAAGTTTGGCACAATAGCGACAATCAGGAATTTTTAAAAAAGATCGGCGATCAGCTGGAAGTTGATATTTCCGGTGTTCCTTTTACCGTTGTCGGAAACCGGATTTATTCCGGATTTTCAAGTTCCAACACGCCAGAGCTGATGAAGAAAGATATCGAATATTTTTCAGCTACTGGCTATCAGGACAAGATCGGAGCGATTATCGCTGGAGAGCAAATTGAGGACGATACTAGCGAGATTAAAGATGACCAAGAAAGCAATAAAATCACCTTGCCGATTTTTGGTGAGATTGACACTAAAAAAACTTCTCTACCGGTGATTACTGTTGTTTTTGGCTTTTTGGACGGTTTTAATCCTTGTGCAATGTGGATTTTACTTTTTTTAATCAGTTCGCTAATTGGGATGAAAGATCGGCGGCGAATGTGGATTTTGGGGATATCTTTTATCAGCACTTCGGCTTTGGCGTATTTTTTATTTATGACTGCTTGGCTTCAACTAATAATTTTTATCGGCTTTGTGGTTTGGGTGCGAATCATTATCGGGGCCCTGGCAATTTTCGGTGGTGGCCTAAATTTTCGCGAATTTATAAGAAGCCGCGATTCCGGTTGTGAAATTGTTGATGAAAAAAAACGAAAAACGATCTTTGGTCGAGTCAATCGGATCATCGCCGAGCCGAAGTTTATTTTGGCGATCTTCGGAATGATCACCTTGGCCTTTGCAATCAACATTATTGAGCTTTTTTGCTCCGCCGGTTTCCCAGCTACTTATATCCAAATATTAGCAATCAACAATTTACCGCCGGTTCAATATTATCTCTATATTCTTTTTTATATCTTTTTCTTTATGCTTGACGATCTGCTGGTCTTCATTATTGCGATGCTTACTTTTCGGGTTATCGGCATCACAACTCGTTATGCTCGCTGGTCGCATTTAATCGGCGGTGGCTTAATGGTAATTATTGGTCTCCTGCTTATTTTCAAACCGGAGTGGTTGATGTTTGGCTGATTGGTAGGGAGTATAGGGGGATAATTGAATTATGAATAACGAAGTAAGCTGATAAGCCAGAAAGTCCCGAAGGGACCCCTTTGGGGCAAATAAGCTAATAACAAGGGGACGGTAGCAACAAGAGAACCGTTGTACTAGTTCAATAATTCGGTAACTTTTTCTAGTTTATCAA
>Ga0265297_10003873_pt1 | contig 25820 bp, 19 predicted proteins | sample Munlanlwell13791_FD_192502 | JGI IMG/M metagenome (GOLD analysis project Ga0265297, IMG submission 192502) | Leachate microbial communities from a municipal landfill in Southern Ontario, Canada - Leachate well 137-91 | ecosystem: Engineered > Solid waste > Landfill > Unclassified | place...
TGTTGGTCAAGAACATGAAATCGCTCGATCTGATCAGGTTGAGCGACAGAACGGTCAAACAATCGCTTTCTTACGATAAGGGGGGAGCCTCTTTTACAGGGATCTGCAGTTCCCGCGACAGCAGGAAAATATTTCTTTCTGAGGCGACCAATAAAATTCTGGTGGCCAGGCTCTCCTCGGACCTGTCCCTGAGTTGGGAATCACCTCTCATTTTGCCCCAACCTTCTGTGGGAGGCACTTCTGACCCGGGTGGACTTGCATTGGACATGAAGGAGGAAAAGTTGTACGTTGCACTAAGCAGGAACAATAGCCTTGGAGTGGTAAACCTCGCGGACGGGTCGGTGCATGAGATTCAGGTAGGCATGGCTCCCTATGGCGTTTTGCTTGCTTCCGATTCCAAAGCGTATGTCACCAACTGGGGAGGCAGAAGGCCCATTGCGGGCGAACCGACCTATAACACATCCGATAGTCAGGTGCTGGTCGATCCCAAAACCGGAATCGCCAGCAGTGGAACGGTCTCCGTCGTGGACCTGAAGCAAAACAGCTCCGTCAATGAGATCAATGTCGGGTTGCACCCATCCGGCATGGTTCTGAATGCCGATAAATCCCTTTTGTATGTTGCCTGTGCCAACAGCGATCAAATCTTTGTTATTGACACCGAAAAAGATCAAGTCAAAAGTGTTATTTCTGTTCATCTGAACAAAGAAACACCTTTTGGCAGCGCTCCAAACGCCCTGGCCATATCCCCGGATGGGAAATTCCTTTATGTGGCCAATGGAACGGACAATGCCATTTGTGTTATTGAGACTGGTTCAGATTGCAAGGTAGTCGGATATATCCCAACAGGTTGGTATCCAGGATCGGTAATTATCAATAAATCAGGCACTCAATTGTATGTGGCAAATGTAAAGGGGATCGGTTCAAGGAACAAAGGGATGGATAAAGCCGGGTACAACTCACGCGACCACCTTGGAAGTATTTCATTTGTGGCTGTACCCGGTAAAATGGAATTGCAGGAGATGACGAAAGTAGTCGTAAACAACAATTCTCCGTTTAAAATGGTGACAGGTCCGGGCCAAAAGAAAAATATCCCTAAGATTGCTGCTGTTCCTCAAACACCGACCCAGAGATCACCCATCAAGCATGTAGTTTATATTATCAAAGAGAACAGGACCTATGATCAGGTTTTCGGAGACATGAAACAGGGGAATGGTGATACCAGTCTCGTAATGTTTGGTCGTGATATCACCCCCAATCACCACAAACTGGCTGAGACCTTTGTCCTGATGGACAATTTCTATTGCAGCGGTGTGTTAAGCGCCGACGGCCATCAGTGGGCCAATGAAGCCTATGTGACGGATTATCTGGAGAAATCTTTCGGTAATTTTACCCGGAGTTATCCCTATGATGGGGACGATGCCCTTGCCTATGCAAGTTCCGGATTCATTTGGGACAATGTACTTAAAAACAAATTAACCTTTCGAAACTATGGTGAGTTTGTCAAAGCGGAGATCACTCCCAAATCTGCCAAATATTTAGATATCTATCACGATTTTAAGCAGGGGACAAAGAAAATTTCCATCAAATCTAAAGCAAACCTTGAGCAGATAGCTCCGTACACCTGTCCCACATTCATTGGTTTTCCAATCCACGTGCCGGATGTATACCGGGCTTCAGAATTTATCAGGGAGCTGCATGAATTTGAGAAAAGGAACAATTTCCCAAATTTCATCATCATGCTTTTACCGGGCGACCACACCTCCGGCACAAGGCCCGGTTTGCCAACCCCCAGGGCTGCTGTGGCTGACAATGATCTTGCGTTGGGGCAAATCGTTGAGGCAATTTCGAACAGTAAATTTTGGAAGGAGACGGCCATTTTCGTTACAGAGGATGATCCGCAGGCTGGCCTTGACCACGTGGATGGTCACCGGACAGTAGGAATGGTCATCAGTCCATATACCAAACGCAACAAGGTCGTTTCTACCTACTATTCACAGATCAACATGGTTAGAACGATGGAGAATATTTTATGCATTCAGCCAATGAATCAGTTGGACAATTCTGCGGAACCAATGAGTGACTGTTTTCAGGAAAAACCTGACTTTGCGGCATACATGGCTGAGAAGAGTAATATTTCGCCAGAGGAGGTAAATCCTCCGATAAGTAGTCTGTCGGGCAAGCAACTTTCATGGGCAAGGAAATCCATGGAGCAGGATCTCGATGATTATGACCGCATTGATGAGGATATTTTTAACCGTATCATCTGGCATTCGGTAAAGGGCTATGATCGTCCCTATCCGGTAGTTTCCATAAAATAGCATAAAGCCCCTGATTGTTTGGGGATAAAACCGACGATGCCGGATTTTTTCAATTAGAGATTCAAGTGATTAGCTAACCTTTTTTTGATTAATTTTAAGAGTTCTATAGTTGTATTACAAATCACATTTATCCTGTACTTATGAAGCGTGATCAATTAATTGGGCTCTATACCCAAAGTTTCAGGGAGAATTGGGCAAACCCGGCCTTCTCTGATTTCCAGGGTTCCACAACTACCTATGGCGAAGCTGCACAAATTATCCGGCAGGTTCATTGCTATTTCAGGGAAGCGGGCATTCAGAAAGGGGATAAGATTGCCATTCTCGGACGAAACTCGTCCAATTGGGCCACCTCTTTTCTGGCAGTTTCCGGGTACGGGGCCATTACGGTTCCAATTCTTCCTGATTTTAATCCCGATGATATTCAGCATATTTTGCTCCATTCAGAATCTGTTTTTCTGTTTGCTGCCGATAGCTTATTTGAAAAACTTGAAAGTTCGAAAATGGCAGGTATCAAAGGAGTGGTCAGCCTGACTGATTTCTCAGCGCTTTCTTTTCCTTCACCACAGGGAAGGGAGCTCTGGTTACAATGCTTTTCAGCTGAGTTTTCCGGCCAATCTGCACCTGACAATTTTGAACTGGCAGATTTTGAGGGAGATGATCTATGTGTGCTTTCCTACACCAGCGGAACATCCGGATATAGCAAGGGGGTGATGATTCCGGCACGGAGCCTGCTTTCAAACATCGTCTACGCACAAGATCACATGCCATTAAAATCTGGCGACAAGATCGTCTCCTTCCTTCCGATGGCCCATGTCTTCGGATTGTTGTTCGAATTTCTTTTTCCCGTTTCGGTGGGCTGCCATGTTACTTTCCTGACGAAACCTCCAACTCCGCAGTTGATTATCAAGGCATTCCAGGAGGTAAAACCGCGGTTGATCCTCTCTGTCCCGTTGGTGATCGAAAAAATATACCGGAAACGCATCCTGCCTGCATTAGAGAAACCAGTAGTGAAATTTTTACTCAAAGTACCCGGGATCCGGATTTTGTTGTACAAGAAGGTGAGGGCTTCTTTGGTTGAAACCTTTGGCGGAAATTTCCACGAAATCGTGATCGGAGGGGCACCTCTGAACCATGAGGTGGAGACTTTCTTCAGGAAAATCAGGTTCCCGTTTACGATCGGTTACGGGATGACCGAATGTGGCCCTTTGATTTCTTACGAACCCTGGGACCGTTTCAGGTCTACCTCGGCCGGCAGGTTGGTCGACAGGATGGAGGTGCGCATCGACTCGTCAGACCCGTTCAACGAAGTGGGCGAAATTCTCGTGAGAGGCGCCAATGTAATGATGGGTTATTACAAAAACGAAAAGGCTACTGCGGATGCCATCGACGGCGACGGCTGGTTGCATACAGGCGACCTTGGGATCATCGACAGGGAGGATTTTGTCTACATCCGGGGCCGGTGCAAGAACATGCTGCTTGGCCCTTCCGGGCAGAATATCTACCCCGAGGAAATGGAGGCCAAACTTTGCAATTATCCATACGTTCTGGAATGTGTGATCACCGAACGGGATGGGAAAATGGTTGCCTTTGTCTACCCGGATCCTGAAATGGTAGAGGCCGAAAAACCGGATGAAAACCAACTGAAAGGGATCATGACCGACAATTGCAAACAGGTGAACAAAGAGCTTCCCAAATATGCCCAGCTCAGTGCCATTATTCTGGTTGACAAAGAGTTTGAGAAAACGCCAAAGCGGAATATTAAACGGTATTTGTACACTTAAAAGGGGAATATTGGATTCTGCCTGACAGTATTCTTGCATAACAGCATAGCCCTTATGCACCAATTCATTCTGTTTGCAAGTTAAATGTCTTGTAATGAAAAATATGTACATATAATGCTATATAAACAGATGCATATTTTTTTTATTCTGATTACAAAAATTTATATTTGTCTGAACTAAAAAACGAAACATTATGGAAAAAAAGATGGGAAATCCTGCGGTTGTTGGCTTGGCTGGTTTTGGATTGACAACTATTTTACTTCAGTTTCATAACATTGGACTGATGGGACTTGGTCCCGTTGTTGCAATGGGCTTTATCTTTGGCGGGTTAGCCCAATTAATTGCCGGCTTTCAGGAACAGAAAACGGGAAATAACTTTGGATACAGCGCCTTTGTGGGTTACGGCAGTTTCTGGATCGGTTTGGGAATAATCTGGATTTTAAATTTCTATAAAATTTACGAATCGAGCACAACGGATGTCGGATACTATCTTGTTGCCTGGACACTTTACACGGCTATCCTTGCTGTCGCCTCGTTACGCATCCATACAGCCATGGCGGTCACCCTGTTTACGTTGTTGCTTGGCTTTATCCTTTTGGATTTTGGACATTTTGTCGATCCGGTTTGGAATAAAGTAGCAGGATATGAACTTTTCGTTTGTGCCTTTTCGGCCTGGTACATGATGGCAGCAATCATCATCAACGATGTAGCCGGTAAAACTGTACTTCCTTTTGGATCGGCAATTGTTAAGTAGTCACTGATTATCTTACTACTACCAAAATAGTATTCTCTCCAATTTTTTTGACGACCCACTTGTCAGCCTGGCCCTCTTTCGATGTCCAGCCATCTCCGGAAGCAATAAGCGAGGTGTTGTGCAGAAAATTATCCAGGTCACCCGGGGAGTCAAAAGTGATGTGTGCCTGGCGAAAATCTTTGCCATCAGTTTGGGTTTGCCAAAACCACAAATTGAAATTCTTTACGCCTTCAAAATAACCGCTCCAATCTGGTAGTCCATTTTGTAGCCCCAGTTCGCCCCGGATGAATTTGAGTTTACCGGTGAGCTGGTTGGTGGATGGACCAAACTGTGCAGGCAAAATCAACCCCTCTTCGGCGGGAAGGATCTCTTTCAGTTTCCTGGTAAGCAGCGCTGAAGCGTTTTGGGCAGCGGGTGTTCCTGTGGCGTTGACTACAGAGAGGTAATGATGTCCGGTAAACAGCTGTATCTGATATTGATTTTCGCAATCTGTCATTCCGAACTGATCGGCTGCTTGGCACTGGAAAGTGTTGATGGAATAGATGCCAAATGCCCCGACGGAGGATTTCATCCGATAATATTCGATGGTTAGCTTTTCGTTTTGGAAAGTTACCTCCTGGACTACCAGCCGTTCGAAACCGTATTCGAAATAAAGCGTTGAGCCCCCGTCGATATAGCCATAGAGCGATGTGCCGTCATAATGACCCTCTTTTTCGATTTTTAACCCCGGGAGCTGATCATTCGTCAGCAATTGCGAAAAGGCTGTCCGTGGCTGACTGATCGAAAAGAGGATCAGAAAAACAGGAATAAGGTAGTTGCGCATCAGGCAAGATCTATGGTTTTTAGGTTGATGCGGCTGTTGTCACCGATCCCGAGGCCGAGCTCTTCGGCACGTTTCAGGAAGAGGGATGCTGCCGGGGCCTCCTCCTTTTGCAGTTTCATTTCGATCCGCTTTTGGGACACAATGTTCAATCCGATCCTGTCGACAGCTACTGGATCCGTTCCGGCGAGCAGAAGGTTGTACTGGCAGATAAACTGCGGATTGGCCGCGGGACCGCCATTGTAGCATCCGATCAATCCATCAACGATGTTCAGCACTACCTTGTCGCGAATGGGAGGGAAGGCGCAAATCTCCGCAACGGAGTCGTGCCAGAGTTTTTCGTGTAAACGTCCGGTATTGGAGATGGCCCCGTACGACAGGTTCTTCAGGCAGAGTGTGACGGATCCGCCGGCATTCTTGAGGATGGGCAGGTTGATAATTTTTGTTACCTGTTTGGTGCAGATTTTGGTATAGTAGGAGTGCTTTCCGCCATTCACCATGTACGGCATTGTATATTCATCGTACGAACCTTCTACATCGGCCCAGTAAAACCACTCCTTGTCAATCATGCCCTCGCCGTAAAGTTTCCCGTTTGTGTCGAAAAAGCTACCCTTTGCATCTTTCTGCTCAGTACCGGATATGGTAATCCCCGGATAGTTCTCCGGCAGGAACCCTGTTTCGTGCAGCTCCATTTCGCGTCGGTCCCAGATCACGATATTTTTTCTCGGAATCCCTGCCGTTTCGAGTTGTGCGATGACAGCCTTTACGAGTTCATGACTGGTCGTCAGTAGTTTTCCGGCTACTGGATTGACTTTTAGCCCAATGATGTCATCCGGTGAGACAAACTTCCGCCATGCTTTCTTGACCGATTTCTTCCCGGTCAGATTGAGCATGGCAGCCGTCAGCATTTGATCTACTGCCTTTTGCTGAATTGCTTTGTCCTGGATGCATCCGCTGTGGTTTACCCTCGTAACGGCACCCGGGAAGAGTCCGGGCATTGAATTGGCATTCCGTGGGAATTTCAGCGCGTCCTGGATATTTGTGGCCGGTTTTGCCTGCGGCATTTTTTCGGCGGCCTCAACCGGAGCTGATGCAACAATTGGTGATAGGACAAAACCCGCTCCACCTGCGGTCAATAACTTGAAAAAATTCCGGCGACCGGAGGGGTGATTTTCATTTTTTCCGCTCATAACTGGTGTATGAAATTAAAGATTAAAGATAGTAATCCTGTTAACAATAATGCGGAGGAACTGGTAGAAATGGACGTCTATTTCTTCGATGGTTTATATCCTATTTTTGGACGATTTATATGTTCTAATTCTTGGTGTTTGGTTTGTTCCAACTTTTTAAGATATTCAAAAACTGCAACTATTTGGTTGTCATGTCTGTTTAACATCCTTTCAATACTCTCCATGCGATGCAAAATATCTTTGTCAAGCATCATCATTTCACGTATGCGTACGTAAATACGCATTATCTGAATGTTAACCATGATCGCACGTTCACTGTTCAAAACACTTGAAAGCATAGCTACCCCTTGCTCGGTAAAAGCAAAAGGAAGGTATTTTGAATGCTGTCCCCTCTTTAAGGTCACAAATTGTGACCTTAAAATTTCGTTTTCCTCTAAGGTTAATTCAAACATAAAATCATCAGGAAATCGTTTAATATTGCGCCGTACAGCTTGTTTTAATACTCGGGTTCCCACGTCATAAATCTCGGATAAATCACTGTCAAGCATAACTTTATGTCCTCGAATCAAATATATTTTTTTCATTAATACTTCATCGGGGATTGCTAATGTATTGGTATGAGTCTCCTTTCCCATATAGTTTAAGATGTATTAGATCAACATTTTCTTTAAGATCACAATTTGTGACCTTAAAGATTTTTATTCGACGGAGTCGTTATTCCAAGTTGCCTTGCAAGCTTTACTGATTGTTAGAAAATGCAAGTCTATTGAAGCATACTTCTTTCTTTTAATCAAGTCGGTCCAATTCTGTATTAGTGGTTAAATAGGGTCATCCATAAATTTACCCAATTCCATGATCAAAAACGAATTTTCCCCGATAAATCTTCTGGTTGAGATGTCCGACAGTTTGACTCCTCCGTTGAATTCAACCTTCATAAATTATATTAATTTTGAATATCACTCCATACAACCAATTGTTTATGAAAAAACGACTTATAATTGCATTAATGCTCAGTCTAATCATGCTTCAGACTGGAATGCAAGCTTCAGCCTTGACTCCGCAAAAGCCTATCCGTCTGGCCGTTGCCGGTATGACCCATGGCCATATTCCCCTTATTCTGGGCAGGGCCGACAAAGGGGATTTTGAATTGGTTGGGGTTTACGAGCCGAACCAGGAGTTGGTTGCCAAGCTGGCAAAAAGGTTTAAGTTCTCAGAGAAATTGGCTTACGAAAATTTGGAGGAGATGCTCGACAAGGTGAAACCCGATGCTGTTGTGGCATTCGGCCCCACTTTTGATCATCTTGCTGTGGTTGAGGCATGCGCCCCCAGAAGAATTCATGTGATGGTGGAAAAACCATTGGCCGTGAACATGAAGCATGCCGGCCGGATGGCAGAGCTGGCCCGGAAATACAAGATCCATCTGTTAACCGATTTTGAGACATCCTGGTACCCCTCAACAGCCCAATCTTTTAAAATGGTCAATGAGGAGAAATTTGTCGGCACGCTTAGAAAAGTGGTGATCCATGATGGCCACCAGGGTCCGAAGGAGATTGGATGCGATCCTGTTTTCCTGAATTGGCTTACCGATCCGGTCTTAAACGGGGGAGGGGCCATTGTCGATTTTGGTTGTTATGGCGCTAACCTGATGACCGCCCTTACCAACGGAGAGAAACCGGTTTCCGTTACTGCCGTTACCCGCCATTTCAAACCGGATGTTTACCCAATGGTGGATGATGAGGCAACCATCATCGTCTCGTACCTCGGATCGCAGTGCATTATCCAGGCCTCCTGGAACTGGCCGTTCAGCAGGAAAGATATGGAAATTTATGGCGATGAGGGATATATCCTGTCGTTGAACGGCAAGGAGATGCGCACAAGGGGCAAGGCGATGGATGCAGAAAAAGCTGTGACTGTTACTGCCAGGGATGTAGCAGTTTATGAGGATCCGTTCTACTATTTCGCCGATGTCATCTGGGGCAAAATCGCCGAACCAAAATATGGTCTGTACTCCCTCGAAAACAACCTGTTGGTTGTAAAAATTCTGGATGCAGCACGGGCATCGGCAAAGAGCGGCAGAAGCGTTTCGATAAAATGATATTATTTCAGCACTTTCAGCACGATCTCATCAAGGGTCCGTTTCGGCACATGGTGGACATGGTTTTCGTCGCGCCAGTATTTTATTTCGCCATCTTTCATTTCATCAAGTACCACTACTTCCTTGGGCTTACCAAGCGCAAGTAATTGAATGATTTCATATTGATCAGAAAGGTTCAATATTTCACTGAGCTTCTTTCTGTTGATTGACCTGATGATGCATCCCCCAAATCCGGCTTCTACGGCGCCAAGTAAAATGCTTTGGGAGGCGATTCCATCGTCGCACATAAAATTGTCCGCAATCAGGGTATCAAGCAGGAGTATTATGTAAGCCGATGGTCGTTCCCCCTCCTCCGGGCCGGGCCAGTCTTTTAGATAGCCTGCCCAGGCCAACTGATCAAAGATCTGGGCGTTGGATGTTTCGTCTGTGCTAAGTATATATTTTAAGCACTGTGCATTGCGTGCGGATGCTGAATTGCGTGCAAGGTCAACCCAATCGCGCAACTGTGAATCGGTAATTCGTTCGGATTGGAAAAATCGTCTGTAACTGCGGTTTTTAAGGATAAGATCTTTAAGCATAGTAATTCTTTATAATTTCTTCCAGAACCCAACTGGTGCGTGCAGCGGAATATCCGGTACTTATACATTACCGCAACCGATGATTCCCCAATTGATTTCTTGCATGGGCATTTCAATCAATAACTGTTTTGTCAGGAATGGTGAAATAGAAGGATGTACCGGTACCTTCAACACTTTCAACCCATATTTCACCACCATGTTTTTCTACAAATTCCCTGCAAAGGAGCAAACCCAATCCGGTGCTTTGCTCCCCTTCGGTACCTGGACGGCTGTTGTTGGCATCCAGACGGAAAATATTTGCGGTCATCGTACAGTTCATGCCAATTCCTGAATCTTTTACAACGATGACGCAGGTTTTATTTTCTGTTAAATATTGAGATAAAGTCACATTACCTCCTTTTTCGGTGAACTTGATTGCATTTGAAAGAAGATTGCGGACGACAGACTGGATCATGTTGGAGTCGGCAAATACGATCAGTTGATCTGGCAGTTGGGCTGAAACCCGGATTGATTTCTTTTTGATCGCATCGTCCAAAGTCAAGATCGACTCAGCAACCAATTCCCTCAAATTGATTTGAACCGGGTTAAAGACAATTTGACCCTGTTGCATGCGCGCCCATACGAGTAGGTTTTCGAGCAGGTTGAACAAGTTTTTCGATGAATTGTACAAATCCATATTCATCTCTTTTTGTTGGGCTGGCGTAAATTCAAACAATTCATTGGCCAACAGTTCGGTCAGGGACATGAAACCACCCAAAGGACCACGAAGATCGTGTGCGATGATGGAGAAAAATTTATCTTTGGTTGCAACAAGTTCCTGAAGCTTTTTGCTTTGTTCCTGAAGGATCCTGCTTTGCTGGTAAAGCTTCAGATGAGTCTTTACCCTGGCCATTACCTCTTCCGCTTTAAAAGGTTTGGTAATGAAATCGACCCCTCCCGCTTTCAGTGCCTTGACAATGTCGTTGGTATCGTTCAAAGCGCTGATAAAGATGACCGGTATTTCGTTCAAATTTGGATCATTTTTCAATCGTCTGCAGACTTCGAATCCGTCCATTTCGGGCATCATCACGTCCAGCAGGATAAGATCCGGCTTCTCCCTTTCGGCAGCCTGAAGCGCTAACATTCCGTTTGGAACAGGCCTAACTTTAAAGCCCTCTTTTTTAAGGATAAATCCCAGGATATTTAAGTTGGCGGCTACATCATCTACAATAAGTATATCGGCAATATCATTCGTCAACAAATTTTCTATGTTCATCCTTTATTTTTTATTTGGGTGTAAAATAAGTTGCAATTGATCGTAATCATAATTTTTTGCCAGCTTAAGCAAAACCGTTGAAAGGTCAGAATTATCTGAATCAATGGTATTTATTAGTTGAACCAATAGGTCCAAATCGGCAACATCAAGGGCATTCTGCATTTTCAACAACAAACTATTTGGTAATTTTAGAATCTCATGGACAATCCGTTCAATGTCATGCTTAAAGTCTGTTGGTTCAGTCTCAGCGATCTCTTCATAAATATATTGAATCCCAAGTATTTTTCCGATGGTATTGAACAAATCGTTTTCCCTGAAGGGTTTGCGAATATATCCTTGAATTCCCAACTCATCTATCTTTTTTAGCTCGTCTTCAAATGTGCTGGCTGTCAATGCAATGATTGGTGTTTTCCGCCCCTTTTCAGTTGATTTAATTCGCCTGGTTGCCTCGTAGCCATCCATGACAGGCATACGCATGTCCATCAGAATAAGATGCGGGTCCCACGATTCAAATTTCTCAATGGCTTCCAGGCCATTGACAGCTTCATTGGTCTCAAATCCAACCAATTTGAGTAAATTGGCTGCTACAATCAGGTTATCTACCTTGTCATCAACCACCAAAATACGATAGTGCATGTTACCGCTATCAATACCAATTACGCCTTTTGATGAATTTTTTTCAATTGCATTCGAGTTTCCTTCCTCTATCTCAATCCGAAATGTAAATATTGATCCTGTGCCCGCTTCACTGGTTACGGTGATATTCCCACCCATAATGATAGCCAATTCACGGCTTAAGGCAAGTCCCAACCCGGTTCCACTGCCTTTGCTGACTCCAGAACTCGTTTGCTCAAAGTGCTTAAATAGTTTGTCCATCTCCTCCTCCGGAATTCCTGGACCGGAATCCTGGACTTCAACGACAAGCATTTTTTTATTGTCCTCATCTCTGTCTACCCGCACCCGGACTGCGATACCTCCCTCTTCGGTAAACTTAAATGCATTTCCGATTAGGTTGACAAAAATCTGACGCACCTTATTTTCATCGACAAATACAAATTGTGGTATGTTATCTTCCAGTTCGAAAAGGAATTGCAGGTTTTTGGATTGGGCGCGCTCACTGAACAGCATTTGAATATGATTCAGCATCTCGTGCAGATCAATATCTACAGGATTGAGGACCACCCTGCCTGCCTCTATTTTGGATAGTTCGAGGATGTCGTTGATAAGCGACAACAGATGCTCTCCCGCATTGATAATCGAAATATTATATTCCTTTTGCGTGTCAGACAATGACTTATCGCGGTTCATCAATTGTGAAAATCCAATGATGGCATTCAGGGGTGTTCGAATCTCATGGGACATATTGGCCAAAAAAATGCTTTTGAATTTGTTCGCCATCTCGGCTTCCTGTTTCGCTTTGAGGAGGGCCTGTTCTGTTTTCTTCTGATCGGTTACATCGCGAAGAACCCCGACGGCATGCCATTTGTCCTTAATTTGGATGGCCGACAGGGAAAATTGTACGGAAATTTCGTTCCCGTCTTTTCTTTGTGCTTCCAGGTCCAAAGTTTTGCCGACAGCGCTCCCCTGTCCGGTTTGCTGGAAAAATGGGAATGCTGCAAAGTGTGCCTGTTGGAAACGTTTTGGGGCAATTAATTCGTGCAAATTTGTACCGATGGCTTCATATCTGCTATATCCAAGTATACGTTCTGCAGCCGGGTTCCAATAAGAGATTAAACCTTCGCCATCAATCATGATAATCGCATCATGGGCTGAATCCGTGATGGAACGCAGGATGTTTTCACTTTCGCGAAGGGCTTCTTCAGCCAGTCTGCGACTGGTGATATCACGCCCTATGCCTATGAGACCAGTAACATTCCCATTTTTATCTTTCAGCGGAATTTTGGAGGTAAGCTGCCATTGCTTTTGTCCATTTTTAAGTACCACGTATTCTTCCCTGTTTAGTAATGGCTGGCCTGACCGCAAGACCAATTGATCGTCTGCATAGAATCCTTCTGCAAGTTCTTTCGGATGAAGATCGAAATCAGTCTTCCCCAAAATTTCCGCTTCTGATTTTACATTACAGTGACGCATATCGGTCTGGTTAGAAAGTGTTTTACGCAAGGCCTTGTCCTTGCTATAAATCGAGTCGGGAATATTATCAATCACTGTGCGCAATAGTAACCTTTCATTTCGAAGTTCTTCCTCCACCTTTTTACGCTCAATAGATATTGCTATTTTGGTGCCAACTGAATTTAAAAATTGAATGTCTTCTGTTGAATAGATATTCTCTTTTTCATAGTGTTGAAGGACCAATACCCCTATTGTTTTAGCGGGTGTTTTTAGTGGAATGCCAATCCATGATGGTGAAGGTGAACCAATTAACCCTATTCCGTATTGTTCCTCAAGCATCCGTGATAATTCAGGGGTGAGAAGCAATGGTTTTCCGGTTCGGAATACGTAGGAGGTAACACTTTTTTTCAAGGCCTGCGGATCGGGTTTGGGATCCATTTGATCTATGAAATAGGGGAAACTAAAAAGGCCACTATGCTCATCATAGATCGCTACAAAACAATTTTCGGCATACAGAACTTTCTTTAGTGATTGATGTATTGAGTGAAATAATTCATTCAGGTTTTCAGTTTCTGAAATGTCCTGCGTCATCTCAAAAATTACTTGCCGTTCGAGTTCCAGCTTCTTTTGTTCGGTTTTTTCAGAGGAGACTCCAATAAATGCTATTGGCTTTCCGTCGTAATCCTTTATAATAGAGGCAGATACGAAAACCGGAAAATCAGTACCATCTTTCCTCCGATTCAGTAATTCACCCTGCCTGCCACCTTCAAGAGTTGAAGGAAGGATAACTTCAACCAACTCAGAGTTATTGTTGGGTGAGCGTACCATGCTAATGTTCTTTCCCAGTAGCTCATGCTCTTCGAATTGATAGGTCTTCAAAAAAGCATTGTTGACAAAAATAATATTGTGATCCATGTCGGTAATACTTACGCATTCGCTGACGCACCTTATTGCATGAGTTAGCAAATGCACTGTTTCGTTTTTGATATCACCGTGAACAGATAATGCCAAGGAACTATAGCTTTCCTGTAATTCCTTCAACTCTTTTGTGAGTTCTACGTTTGTTTTTGCCCTATTACTCATGTTATGCAGTTTTCAGATCAATGCGTCAGATGGTGAATGGTTCAGTTCTTTTAATCGTTTTGATTGATTCGAATTTGCCGAAGAAAACCCATCGGCAGTTAAATAACTCAACAAACTATTTTCAAGGGATGAAACTACAAAAAGATAACCATTGTTTAATTGGATATTTATGAAATAAGTGAGATGTATATTCAATTAAAAATAGTAAATAAGCGGTTCCTTATCACTCTTTTGCGTGTAGCCATTGGCTGGCATTTTTTGTTCGAATGATGAAGCAAAATATTGATTGAAAACTTGAGCTCCTCTGGCTATCTTCTGAACACTTCAGGCTTCTTCTCTCCTTTTTACCATTGGCTGGCCTCAGCACCGCTTCCACAACAACAGCTACAGGGGAAAACATAAAAGTGAAACGAGCTATTTATTGGCTTTGAAATTTGTGATCTTTGTGAATCCTTGGCAGACATCTTGGTAATATATTTCATCTTTGGAAACATTATTGTTGGTAATATGTTAGTAATAAATCACATAACAATCAGAAGAAATTGGAAAACAAAATAACACTAAGCTCCCTCGGAAATACCGGCAAGATGGTTACGCCAATTGTCCTGGGTTGCTGGCAGTTCAGCAAACAAAAAAACCTGGCCGGAAAATTCTGGCCTACGCTGGAGGATGATCTGATCGGGAAGGTGGTATCCCTCTCCCTCGAAGGTGGGATCAACTGGTTCGATACAGCCGAAATTTATGGAAACGGAGCTTCCGAAAAGGCCCTGGCAAAAGCGTTGCTGGCAGCCGGAAAGAGACCGGGAACGGTTTTCATTGCTTCCAAATGGTGGCCTTTGTTCCGCTTTGCCTCCAATATTCCAAAAACCATCGATGAGCGCATCAAAGCGCTATCCCCCTTTCCGATAGACCTATATCAGGTTCATCAACCCTGGGGGTTCTCCAACGAAAAGGCCGAAGTGAGTGGCATGGCCGATCTCTACGACCGAAAGCTGATCAAATGCATCGGTGTGAGCAACTTCGATGCGAAACAGATGGAGAACAGTTGGGAAACACTCAATATGCGAAGAATTCCGCTGGCCTCCAACCAGGTTCCTTACAGCCTGCTGGATCGGCGCATCGAATCGAACGGAGTAATGAAGGTGGCCAAGAAACTGGGTATTTCGATCATTGCATACTCCCCGCTGGCCCAGGGGGCGGTGACAGGCAAGTTTCACGACAATCCCGAATTGCTCAAAAATATTGGATTCAGGAAATACAGTGCAGTATTTAAGTAAATGATTGATATTTACTTCGGACAGCATACCATGTCTATTCTAGAATCCTATGTTCTGAACAACAGGTAAGCTCCGACAAGAATTACTGCTAATCCCAATAGGCTCCAGATTACTTTCATTTCGAAGGCCAGCATCCGGTTGCATTCGGTAATCCGGTGCATTGCCTTGCTGTTTTTTGGATCCAGCGCCAGGGCCCTTTCATAATAGGTTTTTGCCGGTCTCAAAATCTCAATTTTGAAAAAATCGTCGGCTTGCTGCATCATTTCATTCAATTTGCGATCTGAAGAAGCCTCAGTAGTTTCCAAAGTAGAATGTTGCATAACCCAGATTGTTGGTTTATTCAAATATAACAATTATTTGAGTAGATTCCAAGGTGAAACGAACTGAATTCATTGTGGATGGGGAAAATTTTTGAGAGTGAATTGAATAAACTGATCATATACCTATCTTTAGGGAATTAGAATATGGAGGTTGGCATTCAAATTGGTGATTCTATCTGACAATTAGAAATCAAATTATAGATAATGAAACAATTGACGAATATTATTTTGGTTGCTGTCATTGCGATATCCATCCTTGGTTGTGTCTCGGGCAACAAATCCAAACAAATTAAAGATTACAAATACACGGAGGAGAAGGCAGCCGTTACAGGTGCTTTGCAAAAAAAGATAGGGGCTTGGATTGAAGAAGGGATGACCTGTTATGGCATCATTATTCTTACAGATAAAGAGGGCAATGCCAAAAAAGTTAAAGAGATTGAAGCTAAGATTATATCCATCCAACCCGACAAAATCAAATTGAAAGCGATGGAAGATTTGGTGCTTGCTCCCGTTGAGGGGTGCACCAAAACAGGCATAAAAAAAGGCGAAACATGGGACGAGAAAGAGGGTGACCTGTTTCAGACAAGAGTGCAGGCGATAAACTATATAGAAACAAAGTATCCTGAAACTCAAGTAATTGTTAAGTGATTGTCAGGATGTTAAGGCACACTTCATGTCAGATCAGGTTTAGCTAACGTGTAATGATCCAAACGAATCAACTTATTCACTAAACTTTAGTCATTGAAAGGGAGTAGCATTTTTTTGTTAATGTTCCTTATTATCCCATTGGGAACAATAGCCCAATCACGGTATAGGATTTCCGGTAGGGTGGTGGAAACGGTAAGTGGCACGAAAATTGAAATGGTAACTGTTCAAATAAAGGAGCTGAACTCCTGGACCACCTCCAATGCGCTGGGGAATTTCAATTTTGAAAAAGTTCCAAAAGGTACCTATACTTTGGTTGCGACATGCCTTGGTTTTCAGCCTTACGAAGCCTCCCTAATTGTTAACGGAGATATAACTGACTACAAACTAATGCTAAGTCAGATGTCGCTGGGTTTGAAGGAGGTGGTCATCGTTGCCAAAGAGAATACAGCCCTAAGTACCTCATCCAAAATAGAATCGTCGGCGTTGGAACATGTCCAACCCACCAGTCTGGCTGATGTGTTGCAGCTGGTTCCCGGTCAAATTACATTAAACCCGGAAATGTCAAAAACGAACCAAATAGCTCTGCGTGACATCAATACGGCCAATAGGTCAGGAAGGATAAATCCCGACGATAACAGTGCCATGGGAACCGCCATCATTGTGGATGGAACACCTGTGAACAATGATGGCAATATGCAAACAATCAATACGGTAACCGAAGGGACTTCGCAAGTTTTTTCCACAGCGGGCCAGGGGATTGACCTTCGGCAGATCGCTACCGACAACATTGAATCGGTGGAGGTAATCCGGGGAATTCCATCCGCTGAGTATGGTGAACTTACCACCGGGGCAGTTTTGGTTCGGACGAAGGCCGGCAAGACCCGGCTTAATGTAAAGTTAAAGGCAGATCCCAATATCAAGCAAACTGCAATTTCGAAAGGCTTTCTGTTGCCGGGCAAAAATAATGGCGCTATGAATTTGGATGTCGATTACACCCATGCATTCAACGATCTCAGGGAGCCTACCAAAAGCTACAATCGTCTGACCGGTCAATTGGGTTACTCCAATATCTATTTTAAGAAAAGCAACCCGTTGAGCATCAATGCAAAATTTTCCTATTTCAGCACCTTCGACAATGAGAAAAATGATCCGGATATGTTGCAACGAGAGATCTATCAGGAGAAAGAGCAAAGTTTTGGAGTCAAATTTTTTGGGAACTGGTCGGTGAAGAGGCCTTGGCTTACCAATCTGACCTATAACTTTGCGGGCGATTTTGAGAAGCAGGATTATTATGAGTACAAGGTTACCAGCAGAAGTGGGGTAACGCCTCTTCCAACTGCCACCGTGTCAAGCGAATCGGTTGGCACGCTGCTACCTTCCAGCTACGACAGCCAGCTCAACATTGAAGGTAGGCCTTACAGTTATTTCGCTACAATTAAGGGAAACATAACCGGCGAATACGGGAAATTTTTCAGTAACCTAATATACGGTATAGAATGGCGGACTACAGGCAACAGTGGAGCGGGTCGTATTTATGATGTTACCCGGCCTCCAATCAGCGCCACCACAACAAGGCCAAGATCTTTCAAAGATGTTCCGGCCAATAAAAACTTCGCTTCGTTTCTTGAAGAAAGGCTAAATTTTTCAATCGGCTCCACCCGTTTGAAAACAGAGGCAGGATTTCGGTACAACAACATGCTTCCGAAAGGGCTCTTTTCTACCAATGGCATTAAGTCACTGGAGCCTAGGTTGAACCTGACATACGATCTTATTCAGAAAGAAAATGCACGGATGATACGTGATCTTTCAGTCCGGTTTGGGTATGGGCGGACCTCCAAAACCCCGCCAATGATCTTTCTTTATCCCGACAAAGCCTACCACGATGAGATTGGGTTCAATTATTATCCCGACCTGCTGGTGATCACGACGAAAGTCATTGATGGAGTGTCCAATCCTGATCTTAAGCCAATCTCCAACACCAAATATGAAGCAGGTATCGATTTTGATATGTTTGGGGTGAAAGTTCTTCTGACAGGGTTCAAAGAGAAAATCAAGAATGGATTCACCTGGGAAAATCAATATTATGTGATGGATTTCAAATTGTGGAACCCATTGGCTGGGGCAAATAAATCACCCACCTATTCGAATGGTGAAATATGGTACAAAGAAAATGGACAGACACTGAAACTTCCCTATACGAATGCAAAGGAATTCGGCGGATATAATGTACCAAGAAATTCATACAATATTGACAAGCAAGGTATTGAATATGTTGTGGATTTTGGGAAGGTTGAATCTTTGCGATCATCCTTCTCGGTAGACGGCGCATATTACCACGTTAAAAAGATATCCCGGGTACTTCCTTATAGCGCTTTAATAGGATCGAGCTATCAGGGCCAACGTTTTCCTTATTTACCGGTTTACCCCGGAGGTGATGGTGATGTCCTACAGCGACTTAATTCCAACCTACGGATAATTACCCATATACCTGAGTTGAAGATGGTTACTTCGATCAGCATGCAAATGGTTTGGTTCGATAAGGCCACGAGTTACTGGGCTGATGATAGCGGGAATGCAGTCTATTACTCCAAAGGCGGAAACAATCAGAAGAACTATGGGGTGACGGAGGGAGTTGACAAGGTCTATGTCGATCCGATCGGATATTACGACAAGGCGATGGCCTATCATTCCTGGCTGGAGAACCAGCCCTACGAATCACCCTACTCATTCATGGTAAAGGATTATAAAAGCAACCAATATGACATGGTTCGTTATCCCATGACCTTTCAGATCAATCTCAAACTGTCCAAGGAGATGGGGAGAAGGGCCAAATTGTCCTTTTTTGCCAACAACATTTTCAACAACAGACCTTTGTTTTTTAATCCGAATAGTGGTCAATATCTTCGGCGAAACGAATCTGCCTATTTTGGAGCAGAAATTAAATTTGTTTTATAGGTGCATTTTTATAATATTTGCATAGTATCCATAAAATCAGCAAAATACAGACTCCCTACTTGAAATTTGATTTTTTATGAAAAAACTGCTTGCCCTCCCCCTATTAATGTTGCTGATTTTATCTGTCAGTTGCAAAAAGGATGTTACGCCAACCCATTACCTGACCCTTTCGCTCAATTTCCCTACTGGTTTCAATATTGGTAGTGTGCCTTTAGGTACTGAAGTTAAATTTACCAATAATGAGACAGGCAGGGAGAGTATTATCACGACCAACGGATCAAGCGTCGTTTTTTCTATTCTGGCTGAAGGTAGTTACGATGTCAGCTGCAGTTTCACCGTAAAAGACGGCGGCCAGGAATATATTTTTAATGGCATCATGAGTCATTTCTTGTTGAATCAGGCGACAATTGTTCCCATGCCTATGGTACTGGTAAAAAATACAGGTGGATTTATCTTTAAGGAGATCTATTTTTCCGGATCCAAAACGCCCGATAATAAACCCTATACTTCAGATCAGTTTCTCGAAATCTACAATAATTCAAGTGAAACCCTTTATGCAGATGGTCTGTGCATATCCGTTCTGGAACCCGCGCCAAACAAGCCTAGTGTTTGGGCCAATGCAGATGGCAGCCTGATGGATCGGTTGCCATGTACCTACCATCAATGGATAATCCCGGGATCAGGGAAAGAGCATCCGGTACTTCCGGGGAAAAGCATCTTAATTGCTGTCGATGGAATCGATCACAAGACAGACCCTAACGGGAATCCGCTATCCCCGGTGAATCTGTCCAACGCGGATTGGGAAACTTATGTGGCTTCAGCCGGAAGGGATACTGATTCACCAGGTGTTCCTAACCTCACCTTGATGTATGCCACCCTTAGTTCAATGACGGATTGGGTGATGTCTAACCAGGGACCTGCTGTCATTTTATTCAGATTACCTGTACCGTGGGACCAGTTTGTAGCCAATGCAACAAATTTTATGACCAAACCTACCAGTACGCAGACAGTCCAATACATGATGATTCCGAAAAGTTACGTAATTGACGCGGTGGAGGTGGTTTACGCTGACGAGGCATCACGATACAAGAGATTGCCAACAGAACTGGATGCAGGTTATACCTATATTGAGGCAGGTACCTTAAGTTCAAAGTCCATTAGAAGAAAAGCAAAGATGATTGTGGATGGTAGGGTTATATACAAGGATACCAACAATTCAACGGTCGATTTTTTGCATGATATAATCCCAACCCCCAGGATAAATCCTACCACCGTTGAATATTAGGATTTAGGAGCTATCTGAAATTTTTTGTTGGTCAGCATTTACAACTCAAATCCGGATGCAAATTACCCTGAAACGAATCATATTCCTTCTTTTACTACTTTTTGCAGGCTTTCAAAGTCTTGCGGGCGATTCGTTGAATGTGAACTCATTCAACACATTCAAATTGTTAAAGATGGGAAATGGCTGGCTTGAGACTGGAAATATGGCCGGATTGGCTTTGAATCAGCAAGCCAAAAGCTGGAACATAGAAACAGGTTATGATTACAATAACGGGCAGTTTCATCTTATCAGGGAAGGGGGGAACATCAATGATTATTCCTTTTCGACCCAGAGTTTCCAGTCTTTGGGGAAACGCATCTTTTTGTACGGGAAATTTGCCTATCATTCGCTGGATGAAACAGGCGGACAATGGAACGGAACCTACGATCCATACAATGGAAACCCCTATATCCTGGCAGATTCACTTTCCGGAACAAGGTACCACAAAGAGAATTACAATCTGGCCGGAGGAATTGGATTTAAGCTGAACGACCGAATTTCACTGGGCGCCGGATTCGATTATGATGTAGGTGTTGCGGCCAAACAAAAAGACCCGCGTCCGCAGAACAATTACATGCGGTTCAAAATCAATCCGGCCCTGATATTTGCTACCTCGAAATACAAATTGGGAGTAGATTTAGGATATAAAAACAAGAAAGAGGAGATCGATTACAATGTACTTCGCAGCAATTTTTTGCCAAGCTACTTCGCCTTCAAAGGTTTTGGCTTTTTTACGAAAGTTGTTGATTCACGTTATTATCGATTTCTCACGGCAAACGATTTTTTTGGCGGGGTTCAATTTGAGGGGAAATTAGGGAAAGTTCAATCACTGACTGAATTGCGGTTCAACTATGATGTAGAAGGGATTGAAGATGGGATTACTGAAATCAGGAAAATGGATGGGGGGGAGTGGAGAACCTTTCAGGTGGTTTTACACCAACAGTTCAATTTACGAAAAGAGTTGACCCATCATCGTTTCTCAGGTGGTTTCTCTTTCTTCAACGGAGATGGGAACGAGTTCCTGCAAAACCTTGTCAACGATGGTAAATCAAATACTCCCACATTTGTGACCATTGGCGAGAACCTGAAATTTAACAGACAAACAATCAGCGGAAAAATTTCGTATAATTATCTGAGACTTAAAGATCCGGGCCGCATCGACTGGGATGTTCTGGCCGGATTTAACTATCTGAAAAACAGTGAAAAATATTACTACATTCCGGAAATCTTCAGTTCGGGATATGCAAAGATCACAGGGATTTTCTCCATTCAGAAAAACCTTTATTTTGGGAAATGTCATCTGGCTTTCTCCCTGAAATCGGGGTACACATCTAACCTGTCAAAAGATCTTCAGCTATCCTCCCTGCCCGAAATTACAAAGTATCAACGCAAAGATGTTTACCAACAAGAGTTTGATTATTATACTTCCAATGTTTTAACGAGTGGTGGTGAGGTAAAGATTGGAAGAAATTTCATGACCATTCACCAGCCGGGTCAGATCTATTTGAGTTTGTGTTGTGATCGGCAGAATCAGTTGAACGACGGAAAAAGTTTGAACTGTTTTGGTGCCAAACTCGGTATCTTATTTTGACCTTTTAATGGGGGAGAGCTGATACCTTTGATTATTGTTGTAATAGGTAAAGAGTCATTCATCTACTTTAAGAATAGGGTTTATGGGCAATGTGATTGAGTGCAACAACCTGACGCATTACTACGGTAAAAAGATGGTCTACGAAAACCTGAATATTCACGTCAGGGAAGGAAGTATCCTTGGGTTATTGGGTAAAAATGGCACTGGAAAAACGACGACGATCAATATTTTAAATGGCTTTCTCCAGCCACGAAGCGGCGAATGCCTTATTTATGGTGAAAATTCCCAACATCTGCCCCCCGCAACAAAAGCGAGGATAGGATTCCTGATTGAAGGACATATCCAGTATGCATTCATGAACATTCATCAGATCGAAAAATTCTATTCGGGTTTTTATCCCAACTGGAAGCCTGCACCATACTGGGAATTGATGTCCAGGTTAAAAGTTACCCCAACCCAGAAGATATCCACCATGTCGTGCGGACAGCGTTCGCAGGTGGCATTGGGCCTGATCCTGGCACAGAACCCCGACCTGCTGATCCTCGACGACTTTTCGATGGGGCTTGATCCGGGCTACCGGAGACTCTTCATAGATTACCTTCGCGAATATGCCAAGGCGGAAAACAAGACCATTTTTACTACTTCACACATCATTCAGGACATGGAACGCCTGATCGATGATGTGCTGATCATGGATTATAACAGGGTGTTGGCGCAATGTCCCATCAGTGAGTTTATGACCACCTTCAAACGATTTGACTTTGAGTTGGAAAATGATCAAGTGGACCTCAAAAATCTAAAGTTTGTGAAGAATCTCGAAATGGTCAAGAACAAAGTTGAACTCTATACTTATGAATCAAAAGAGTTTGTACAAAAATTCCTTGAAAACAATGGCGTTGGTCACAAAGGGTTCAATCAGGTAAAGATGGAGTTGGAAGATGCATTTATTGGATTAACTGGAAAATATTAGATTATGTGGAAATCAATTGTATACAAGGAGTGGTTAAAGATCAGGTGGTTCCTGATTGGTTTTACCATATTGGGCATTGTGGGAATCGGTTACCTGTTCCTCAAAGTGCAGCATGGATTTACCTTTCAGGGAGGAACCAGTTTCTGGTACAACATCCTGTTCATGGGGTTGCAGTTCTTCGGGTTTTTTAAATACTTCCCGCTTTTGGGTGGGTTAATCATCGGTGTAGCCCAGTATTTTCCTGAGACTATCAACAAACGGATCAAATTAACCTTCCACCTTCCATTGAAAGAAAACAATGTGCTTTTGATTATGCATGCCATTGGCGTCGTCTGTTTGGTACTCTCCTATATGCTGCTGCTGGGAGTATTTATAACATTGAGCACTATTTATTTCCCATCCCAGATGGTGTTCGATTCCGTTGTCTCGGTTACTCCCTGGTTTCTTGCTGGTCTGGTTGCCTATTTCTTCGTGGCATTGATAGTTTTGGAGCCGGTCTGGATGTATAGGTTATTGTACGCGATGGTAGCTGGATTCTTTGTTAATATTTATGTAAAATCTCCGGTGATTGCGGCATACGGGCCGGCCATTCCGGGATTGTTTGTTCTTACAATCCTGATGAGTGTTGTCCTCTTGTTTTCGGCGTACCGTTTCAGAAAGGGGGAAATGTAAGATGGAAAAGTTTAGCAGAATTATACTTGTACTGGGTGCCATACTGGTCTTGGCAATTACACTCCCAATGCTTTATTGGATGGCTTTCGAAAAACCGATCAAAAAACCTTTTGTGTTGTACAGTTGTATTGACAAGGATTTCTTCATCCTTCGGGCCGGAACGCCAATCACATTTGAAGATAACAAGGGGAACAAATATACCCGTGAGAAATATGAGCAGAAGTTGCCGATGTGGTATTTTCAGCAGTTGATGGTTTCGGGACTGATGCCAGATACGATCAATGGCAAGGCTATAGATATGCATGATATCGGTCGGAACAAATCGTTTGAAAGGTTCAAGCCGGAAGATATGAATTGTCCAAAACCCAAATTTTTCCCAATGTTTGAATCACAATCGGGCAGGGCTAGCCTGGAGCTGCCGAATGATTATTTCAGGATTACATGGCGGGTTGAGTTCATTGATGCCGGAACCAACAAAATTCTGGAAGAGAAGAGCCAGCTCTTTTCGGCGGCATTGTACCACAAGGATTTTGCTTTTCCGGCAACGAAAATTGAGGGATTACCAACAACCAGGAAATCCTGCGATGAAGGTTACCTGATCGTTGATTCATCCAATGAGCTTTTTCATGTTAAAATGATCAAAGGCAAGCCCTTTGTGAAGAAGATTGACCTTCCCGATGGGTTGAAGTTTAAGCACATCATCTGTGTGGATTTCAAGGACAAGAAATACTATGCTTACCTCTTCTCAGAAAAAAATGAGATCTACATTTTGACACAGGATGAATATGAGCTGATAAAATTTCCTGTAACGGAGTTTAATGCGGAGAATTGTGACCTAAAAATCTATGGTGACCTCTTCAACTACAATGTGACTGTTGAAGCCGAAGGCCATACCGACGTAATTATTCTCGACAAGGAGTATAAAAAGGTGGATAGTTACCACGAAAGCTGGCCATTGCTTTCAGAGCGCACTGAGGATAAAATATTCGGTTATCTGTTCCCGGGCGAACTGTCGATGGAAGACCCAAACAGCAAGTACATCAATTTTTATTGGAAGGGTTCGGGTAACTTGGGTTGGATCATCCTAAACCTCTTATTGCTTGCGGTACATTTTTTAATTCTACGCCGAAGGGAGGCCAAATTGAAGGGTCATGCAGTGGATCTGGCTTTGGTAGCAGTCACGGGTATTTATGGTTTTCTGGCTGTAAACCTTTTTCAGAACAAGTTTTTCGACTAGCATACTGCTTTCATAACTATGCTGACGGGGTGACTTTGAGTCACCCCGTCAGAAATGTAACAGCATCAATTTTTATCAAAAGAAAAGCTATTTTTGAGCAATTCGTAATTGAATAGAAACGATACTCTCAACAGAATAGCCATGATGTACAACAAATCAATCCTACTCTTTTTTATACTCCAGTTTGCTATTTCATCCTTTGCGCAATCCCCCGAGGAAAATGATATACTGGTTCCAAAAAGAACACCCGAGCCTTTCCTCTTTTCAGTGACGACCCTAACCAGAGAGGATCTCAAATGGAGCATGGACTATTCGGCCAGTTATGGTGAAAGGGTGACCGGTCCTTTTGGATATGAAGGCATCGGTCAGAATTTTGCCCTTAAAGGGTACCTCGGGAAACAATTTACACTTTATGCCAATGCAGCGTTGGGTTTCTCCGGGAAGGACAATGTTACCAGTATGCAGCATGCAGAGATTTTGCACGATTTTGTAGGTGGCCGGAAGAACCTGGGTCTGCGCCTTGGTGCAGGGGTTGGTGCAACCAGGGACTACAGCAATGTGAAATCGCTGATGACCCGAATTACCCTCTCATATGATGCCACATGCTGGAAGGCGGGTGGAAATCTCCTTCTGGAAAAGGCTTTTGGCAATAACAGGGATGCAATTGACGTCATAACCAGCTTTGGATTTCACTACCGGTTGAGGGGCAATCTTTACGGAGGTTTTGAAACTGTCGGCGAGGACCTGGAAGGATTCTGGGATCCGGAGGAGGCCGAAGGAGGTGCAAAACTTCTCCTTGGTCCCTCCCTGAACATGACATCAAAAAATTCAAAGGTATTCTTTTCTGTTTCCGGAGGGCCTGTCTTCTATGCCACTCGCAAT
>Ga0265297_10003874_pt1 | contig 25818 bp, 23 predicted proteins | sample Munlanlwell13791_FD_192502 | JGI IMG/M metagenome (GOLD analysis project Ga0265297, IMG submission 192502) | Leachate microbial communities from a municipal landfill in Southern Ontario, Canada - Leachate well 137-91 | ecosystem: Engineered > Solid waste > Landfill > Unclassified | place...
TCGGAATTTCCGCGATGACCGGCACCCAGGTTCATTTTGCCATTGAAGCCGCGAAAATAGTCAGAGGGCTGACTGACGGGAAAATCCCCATAATCTGGGGCGGGCCGCACCCGTCCAGTGTTCCGGAGCAGACCCTGGAAAGCCAATACGTGGACGTAGTCTGCGTTGGTGAAGGGGAGTTGACTTTTCAGGAGCTGGCTCACGCTTTCGTCGCGAAAAAACCGCTGGATGAAATCCCGGGCATCGCCTTTAAAAAAGGCGGCCAGACGATAATTACGCCTCCGCGTCCTTTAATTGACGTGGAAACGCTTCTGTCTGTTCCTTGGGATTTGATAGACGTGGAGAAATACATCCACCACGATATGTACATAAAAGGGACTAACCGCAGCTTGGACATCGGGCAGACCAGCCGAGGTTGTCCTTTTAACTGCGGATTTTGTTCCAGCGCTTCTTTAAGGCAAAGAAAATGGAGGCCGATGTCCGTCAATAAAGCCCTCGAAAATATACTCGGACCAGTCCGAAAATTCAATCTGGACGCCATCTGGATCAGGGACGACGAGTTCTATATTGACCGCGACCGCGCAAGCCGGATTTGTGAGGGCATAATCAATTCCGGCGTGAAAATAAGGTGGTACACCTCCGGCACGCGCGTGGACGTTTTCAATCGGTCAACCGACGAGGATATTCTTTTATTGAAAAAGAGCGGGGCCGACACTTTGAAATTCGGCGCCGAATCCGGCTCCAACAGAATATTAGAATTAATGAACAAGGGGATACGTTGGGAAGACACGGTAAAGGCGAATTTAAGGGCTAAAAAGCTCGGCATAATTCCGGCATTCGCTTTGATGGTCGGGTTTCCGACTGAAACTTTTGACGACATAAACCAGACCATCGATTTGTACGTGCGGCTGAAGAAAGACAATCCCGCGGCCCAGTTTGAAACCATTGCCACTTACACCGCTTTGCCGCTGACTCCTTTGTACAATCTTGCCTTGGAAATGGGGCTTAAGCCGCCGCAAAATCTCGAGGGTTGGGGCGACTGGATTTGCGATGATTACGACTTAAAAGGAGAAAAAATTCCCTGGTTTTCTTATGCCGAAAGAAAAAAGATAGGAAACGTGACTTACATGAGTATACTGGCAAATAGTTCTTCGAATGTCATCCGCGGGGTTAGAAACGATTTCATAAGATTTATTTTGAAACCGGTTTTCAAACCGATCAGCGCATTTGAAAGATTCAAGCTCAGAAGAAAGTGGTACGGTTTCGCCCCCGAGCTGGACATTGCCAGATATCTTCGGAAGAAACTTTTTTATCAAAATCAAAAAACCATAGGATAGACGAAAATCGCTTAATTTGGCGCAGCTAGATTTTTACTTTTTGACAAGTACGTAATAATCCGGCCAGTTCATCAGGTTTTTGTTTATCATTACCCCTTTCTCTTCCTGGCTTTCCGATAATTTTTCAGACAATAGATATTTTGCCAGGGTTTTGAGATTGACGCTGGGAAAAGCCAGGGGACTGCTGGTTTTAAAAATCAGGTCGTAATCTTTGAGCAGCGATTGGATGTATGCTCTATCGACATTCACCTTGGTAGCGCGGGGCGAAACAATCAGATAATCGCCTTTTGAAATTTCGTAAAATTTGTCCTGGAAAACGCTGAAAGGGGGATGGAAGTTTTTGAAAGACAGAAGAGTGTTATCTTCGACTTTTTCGTTGGATTTCAAATCAAATCTGTCCCAGGCCAGGCCTTTATACTGGAGAAACTCCGAGTCCATGAAATAAATGCCGCCTCCGCCTTTCGGGTCAATGCCGTAAAGAAAAATACTGGCGCGCTTGTCCGGGTATCGGGAATTGATGTCTTGAACCAGAAAATCAAGCGTTTTGTCGTAATTTATCGGAAGATATTTGTAATAAGTCAGGTAATGTATCCCTGCCGGGAAAACGTTCAATAAAATAATGAGTCCGGAAACAACGGCCGCTGTTTTGAAATAAAAGGTTCTTTGTTCTTTCTGACTGAAGAAATAAATCAGGGGCGGCAGGGTAAAGACGTAAACCGGCAGCATATACTGGGGAGTGTAGTAACCTATCGCGAGATAACCGAGCACCATTACGGAAGCCGATATCAGCATGGAATCGTAAATCGGGTGGAGTTCTGTTTTCCGTCTCAAAAATTTATAAATTCGCAGAGCCACGAAAGGCAAAAGGATGAATAAAATAATCGGGTCGCTGAAAAGGCCGTAATTGAAAATATTTTTTATGAACGCCAAAAGGCGGCTGTAGTAATTGTATCCGTAAAGAGGAACGTCGGGATTAAGATGCAGCCGGACGAAAAAATAATAAATCAGCAGATAAACTAGAGAACTCAGCATTACCAGCCCGCTGAATATTTTTATTCCGGGTTTTTGAACCCGGGGTTGTTCGGTTTTCGGCTGGATTCTTTTCCGGGTCAGGAGTAGATAACAGAAAACAAAAACCGAAGGAACGACGAAAGCTATTTCCTTGAAATAAACGGCCATATTGACGCAGATTACTCCCAGAATAAGATATCTTAATTTCGGTTTTTTCAGATACGAAGAAAAGAAGAAAAAGAAAGCCAGGTAAAAAAGAGCCAGATGCTTGTCGGTTATGTGGGTCCTGAAGAACGGAATGGTTACGGCCGGAGTCAGCGAAAGCAGAATCGGGGTGAAATAGATCAGTAATTTGTTCGAAGTGAATTGCGACAGGATTTTGACGAAAAGAATCGTCAGCAGCGCGTATTCAAAAGCATGAAAAAGGAAATACCAGAAAGCTGAAGGCGATTTCATGAACAGGCCGAAGAAATTATATTCCATCGGCGACAGGGGGGTAAATCGTCCCTGGAGAAGAAGATTGTCGTAGGGGAACCAGGAGCTGTAGAAAAGAAGCGGCAGTCCGATTTGAAGAGTGCGGATCATTTTGAAATCGTCCTGCGCGGTGCCCAATTGGGGGTTAATCAGCATAATCAGCGCGAAACCCGTCACAAAAACCGCAAAAACCAATTGAGGCCAGCTTATTTCTTTATTCAGAATCCTCATTATTTTACCGATTTATTTTTTCATAAACACGTAATAATCCGGCCAGCGCATCAGGTTTTCGTTTATCATCAATCCCTTTTCTTCTTTTTGACTTTGGGATAATCTTTGGGAAATTAAATATTTAGCCAGAGTTTTCAGGTTGAGATTCGGGAAAGCCAGGGGGCTGTTGGTTCTAAAAAGCATTTTATAATCCTTTTCCAAGGATTGGACGTAGGCCTTGGTGATGTTCATTTTGGTCGCTTCCGGACCGACTATAAGGTAATCGCCGCTTTCGATTTCGGAGGCAATGTCGGATTGGAAAACCGTGAACGGGAATTTGATAAAAGAAGTTACCGGATAGGGATTAGGAGTAACGACGTTTGATTTTAAATCAAAATGCTCCGCCGAAAATTTTCTGTATTCCAGGAAATCAGCCAGAATGAAATAAGGACCCACTCTTCCGCCTTGCAAGTCCGTTCCGTCAAGAAAAATATTCATTTTTTGGTTCGGATGGTTTACGTTAATGTCGCTGATTATGAAGTCCAGCATTTTGTTGAAGTTCACCGAGAAATATTTGTAATAAGTCAGATAATGTATTCCCGCCGGAAAGACGTTAAACATAAGAATCAATCCGGAAACGGCAGCCGCTCCCTTGAAATAAAGGGTTCTTTGTTCTTTCTGGCTGAAGAAATAAATCAGGGGCGGCAGGGCGAATAGGTAAACGGGTAGCATATAATTGGGGCCATAGGTGTTTAAAACGAAATAGCCAGCCGCGAAAGCCGAACCGGCCAGAAGCATGGAATCGTAAATCGGGTGGAGTTCTATTTTCCGCCTCAAGAATTTATACAAACGCCAAGCGGTGAAAGGCAGAAGAACAAAGATGATAAGAGGGTCGGTAAAGAAGCCGTAATTTAAGAGATTTTTCACCAACACCAGCAGATGATTGAAGGGATTGTAGCCGTAGGTGTAAAAATTCGGATTCAGATGTCGGTAGATAATCAGGTAATAAAGCAGGAGATAGACAAAAGAGCTTAATAACACCAGCCCGTCAAAAATTTTTACCCCCCGCTTGGAATTTTTCCGGGTTAAAAGCAGATGAAAAAAAGCGAAAGCGCCCAGGGCGATAAAAGCCGTTTCCTTGTAATGGATAGCCATATTAGCGCTGACTACTCCTAAAACAAGATACTTAAGTTTTTCTTCTTTCAGATATAAGAAATAACATAAAAGAAAAATAGCGTAATAAAAGATTACATTTCTTTCAGCGAGATGAGTTCGGAAAAAAGGAATAATAACCGCGGGGGTCAAAGAAAAAAGGATAGGAGTTAAATATATCAAAATTTTATTTGAAGTGAATCTTGAAAGTATTTTCACCAATAGAATCATAAGCAAAACATATTGGAAAGCATGGACAAGGAAATACCAAAAGGCCGAAGGCGATTTTGAGAAGAAACCGAATATGTTGTATTCCATATCTCCTAGAATAGAAAAACGGCCAAGTTTGGCAATATCGCCGTAAGGAAAACTTGAGCTGTAATAAAGAATGGGTTTGCCGCTTTGCAGGGTGCGTAGTAACATAAAGTCATCTGTGGGCCCGAGATGGGGGTTGATTAAAATAATTATGGCGTAGGCCGCCACGAAAACCGCAAAAAATATCTTAAGAGAATGGTATTTTCTAAAGTAATTTGTTATTCCGGTTTTTAGATTCACAGCCATAATTATAAATAGAAATTTTCCAAGCCACAAGTTGTTTAATTTGGCTTTGTCGGTTTGATATCTTATTCTCCTCTTGAAGAAAAATTCTTATTTTTAGCGGATAACCCTTTCATGAAATTTTTTGACAATAAGTTCTCCAATTTCGGGAAAATCGCAAAGTTTCTCAAAGAACTGAAGTCGCTGTTTTTCATAACCGATATCCGCACTTTCTTGCATTTCAAGAACCTTAAAAATTGACGTTTTCCCCAAATTTATTTATTATATAAGGATTCTAAAATGGAAAATTATCATCAGCAAAAATTTGATTTGATTTCTTTTCTGGAAGAAAAATCTTTATGGGTCAGGAAAGAAACCTTAAATATCCATGGAATAGCTCAAGGGACTCGATTAACCTCGTCTTTGTCTGACGTGGAGATATTTGTCGCTTTATATTACGGCGGAATTTTAAAATTTGATTCAAAAAATATTGATTGGGAAGGAAGAAATAAATTTATAATTAGCAAAGGACACGGGGCAATTTCTTTATACCCAATATTAGCCGACCTAAATTTTTTTGATAAAAGCGAGCTGACCAAAGTTTCCCAAAAAGGTTCTTTGTTGGGGGACATTCCGGACAGCCGTATCCCGGGTTTTGAAACGACCAACGGTGCCTTGGGTCATGGTTTGGGCGTGGCTTGCGGCATCGCTCTGGCTTTAAAAAGAAAAAAATTGGATTCAAAAGTTTTTGTTTTGATGGGAGACGGGGAATTAAACGAGGGAGCGGTTTGGGAAGCGGTCATGTTCGCTGGCCATCATAAATTAAAAAATTTGATATTAATTATTGATAATAACAAAATTTCCATGCTTGATTTTTGTAAAAATATAATTGACTTGGAACCGCTTGAAGAAAAATTTTCGGTTTTCAAATGGAAAACCGCCAGAATTGATGGTCATAATGTAGCCGAGGTTTATGAATCATTAAAAAATTTAAAAGAGGATCAAGACAAACGTCCTAAAGTATTGATAGCCGACACCATTAAAGGGAAAGGAATTCCTCAATTTGAAGGCGATAGTTTATGTCATATCAAATCATTGAAAAAAGAAGAGATTGATAAACTTATCGCAAAAATGCAATGAATTCGGACCAAACAACTAAAGTAATGAGAGATGTTCTGATAGAAGCGCTTTATAGAAAAATGTCCCAAAATAATAAGATTTTCTTCTTGTCGGCTGATTTTGGCGCTCCTGCTCTTGATAAATTAAAAAAAGATTTTCCTGATAAATTTATCAATGTCGGCATCTCCGAGCAAAACCTGATTAATGTTGCAACTGGCTTGGCCCTGGAAGGCAATGTTGTTTTTGCTTATGCTATCGCCCCGTTTTTAACGATGAGAGCTTATGAGCAGATAAGATTGAATTTGTCGATATTGGCTCAAATAAAACCTATAAATGTAAATCTGATAGGAGTGGGAGGGGGATTAAGTTATGATATGGCTGGCGTTACTCATCATTGTTTGGAAGATATCAGCATTATGCGGCTTTTGCCCGGGATGACCGTTTTTTCGCCCAGCGACTGGAAATTGGTGGAAAATTTCGTTGATTATTCAATCGAGAAAAAAACGCCGGTTTATTTCCGGCTTGACGGCAAACCGGTGCCCCAAATTTACAATGAAGTCGGCGACCGGGATTTCGACAGGGGATTTTCCGAATTGATAAAAGGCGAGAAAGTTTGTCTGGTTTCCACCGGATTTCTGACTCACCGGGCTTTGAAAGCGGCGAAGGAATTGCCGGGCGTGGGCCTGATTGATGTTTTTATGTTAAAGCCGTTAAACGAGAAATCTTTGTTTGAAGCCCTTAAAAAATACGATTACGTCATTAGTATTGAAGAGGGTTTCGTCAATAATGGGGGATTGGACAGTTTGGTTTCAAAAATAATTTGCGACAACCAATCAAATATCAGACTGAAAAGAATGGGGGTAGACGATAAACACGTTTTTGATTTGGGAAACAGAAATCATCTGCATAAGTTGAATAATTTGGATGAAGAAAGTATCATTAAAACGGCAAAATCATTTATTGATGAATAAATCCGGAAATATGGAAGAAATAAAATATCATCTTGTCGAAGACACCATTGATAAGGAAGACATTGGTCAATTGATCGAATGGCTCGAAACCACTCCCCGGCTGACCAAGGGCAAATTGACTTTGGATTTCGAAAAAAAATGGAGCGACTGGGTGGGCAAGAAATATTCGGTTTTCTGCAATTCCGGCTCTTCCGCCAATTTATTGATGTATTACGCCCTTTTGTTGTCGGGCGTTCTCAAAAACAAAAAAATAATCGTGCCGAGCGTCGGCTGGGTCACGACCATCGCGCCGGCAATCCAGCTGGGTTTTGAGCCGATAATGTGCGAAGCCGACAAAGAAACGTTCGGCTTGGACCTGAATCATCTGGAACAACTGCTGAAAGAGCATAATCCCGGCGCCGTGATTATGGTTCAGGTTTTGGGCGTGCCCCACAAAATGGACGAATTGATTGCGCTTAAGGAAAAATACGGATTTGTTCTGCTGGAAGACGCCTGCGCCGCCATGGGCTCTTCATACCGCGGAAAAAGAGTCGGCAGTTTCGGTGATATGGCCAGCATTTCTCTTTATTTCGGCCATCAGATATCAACCATTGAAGGCGGCATGGTTTCCACGGACAACGAGCTTTTCAACGATATTCTGCTTATGATAAGAAGCCACGGCTGGGGCAAGGATTTAAGCAAAGAAGCCCAGAGCCGGCTGATTGAAAAATACGGCATAGACGATTTCCATTCCCCGTTTGTTTTTTATGAACCCGGGCTTAATCTCCGTTCCACCGACCTTAACGCTTTCTTGGGGATCCGCCAGATTGACAAGATGGACTGGTTAATTAAGCGCCGGAGCGAAAATCACGCTCTTTTTGAACAACTTTTAAGCGGTCATCTTTTCAGTCAGAAAGCGCCGGCCGATTCGGTTATCTGCAGCATTCATTTCGGGGCTTTGGCCAAAGACACCGAAGAACGGAGAAAAATCGTGAAAGCCCTGGAGGAAAACGGAATTGAAACCCGAATTTTTTCCGCCGGCAATCTCGGCCTGCATCCTTTCTGGTATAATCGTTACGGCAAGGCGTCCTTCCCGATGGCGGACCGGATTCATCACACCGGATTTTTCCTTCCCAATAATCCTTCCTTGAAACCCGAGGACATTGAATTCATATCAAAAGTCGTTTTAAACGCTATAAAATAATATGGCTAAAATTTTAATCACCGGCGGCGCCGGATATATCGGTTCGGTTTTAACTCCCGAACTTTTAAAACAAGGCCACGAAGTGACGGTGGTCGATAATTTCACGTATAATCAGCCGTCGCTTTTGGATTGCTGTCATGATAAAAAATTAAAAATCGTGCGGGGCGACGTCCGTAACGAAAAATTGATAGCCCAGCACATCAAAGAAAAGGATTTCATTATTCCTTTGGCTTGTCTTGTCGGAGCGCCGCTTTGCGACCGCGATCCGGCATCAGCCAGAAGCATTAATTTAGAAGCAGTCAAATTGATTTTGCGTTTGCGGGAACCGGATCAGAAAATAATTTTTCCCAACACCAACAGCGGTTACGGCCGGCAGCAGGCAGGAACTTCTTTCTGCGACGAAAATTCGCCGCTCGAACCCGTTTCGCTTTACGGCCAGCTCAAGGTTGAAGCCGAAAAGGCGATTCTTGAAAGCGGCAACGGCATAACCTTGAGATTGGCGACGGTTTTCGGCATCAGTCCCCGGATGCGGCTGGACCTTTTGGTCAACGACTTCGTTTACCGGGCCTTAAACGACCGTTTCATTATTCTGTTTGAGTCCCATTTTAAAAGAAATTATATCCATGTCCGCGATGTTGCCGGGGCTTTCATTCATTGCATGAATAATTTCGAAGCTTTGAAAAATCAAACCTATAACGTTGGTTTAAGCGACGCCAATTTGAGCAAATTGGAACTTTGCCGGGAAATCCAGAAACAACTTCCCGATTTTGTTTTTTTGGAATCAAAAATCGGCGAAGATCCCGATAAGAGGGATTATATCGTCAGCAACGAAAAAATAGAAAAAACCGGCTTTAAGCCGAAAGTTTCCTTGGAAGAAGGCATCGCCGAATTGATAAAAGGATATCAGGTCATCAAAAGAAATCAGTTCGCCAATGTTTAAATAGCAAAATTTTTATAAATCATGGAGGAAAGAAAATTCAAAAAAGTTCTTATTACCGGAATAAGCGGTTCCGGAGGAAGTTATTTGGCCGAATACATCGTGAATAACCATCCCGAGGCGGAAGTTCACGGAATATCCAGATGGCACAGCGTTTCGGAAAAAGGAAATCTGGCGAATATCGCCGGCAAAGTAAAGGTTCATGAATGCGATTTGAACGATTTAAGTTCGGTTATCAGAACTTTGAAAGAGGTGAAGCCCGACGGCATTTTTCATTTGGCCGCTCACGCTAATGTCCGGGATTCTTTCGTCAATCCTTTATCGGTTTTAAGCAATAATATTTTGGGCACTGCTAATCTTTTTGAGGCAATAAGAATAGCCGAAATTGACCCGGTGATTCAGCTCTGCAGCACTTCGGAGGTTTACGGCCAGGTTGACCCCAAAAACGTTCCCATCAAAGAAGATTGCCCGATAAACCCCGCTAACCCTTACGCGGTTTCGAAAACAACCCAGGATTTCCTGGGATATGTTTATTTCAAGAGTTACGGGATGAAAATAATCAGAACGCGGATGTTCGCTTATCTCAACCCCAGGCGTTCGGATTTGTTCGCGACTTCTTTCGCGATGCAGGTGGCGAAAATCGAGGCCGGTCTGCAGAAAGAGTTGCTGCACGGAAACCTGGATTCAACCAGAACCATAATTGACGTTCGTGACGCCATGGAATCCTATTGGCTGGCTCTCGAAAAATGCGAAATCGGAGAAGTTTACAATATCGGCGGGCCGACGATTATCACGGTGGGGGAATTTTTGGATGTTTTGAAAAAGAAGGCCGAATGCGAAATTCCTTCAAGAGTCGATCCGAATCTTCTGCGTCCGACCGACGTCACTTTACAGATTCCTGATGTGACTAAATTCAAGAATGAGACCGGCTGGAAGCCGAAATATTCTTTTGAAGAAAGCGTGGAGTTTCTCTTAAATCATTGCCGAAAAGAGATTGGTAAACTAAAAATGCAAGATAAAATTATATGAAAACCACATTACTTATTCCTACTTGGAACGAAGTGGATGGGATGAAATTAATTATGCCCCAGATTAAGAAAGAATGGTACGACCAATTGCTGGTTGTTGATGGTGGTTCCACCGACGGCACTCTGGAGTATTGCGAAGAAAAAGGATATCCCTTTATTGTCCAGAAAAAGAAAGGCATAAGAAATGCCTATATGGAGGCCATGCCTTATATAGAAGGCGATATTATTATTACTTTCAGCCCTGATGGCAATTCTTTGCCCGAACTTATCCCGCCCTTGGTTGCCAAAATGAAAGAAGGTTATGACATGGTGATTGTCTCCCGTTATGCCAAGGGAGCTAAAAGTGTCGACGATGACTTTATCACCAGTTTTGGCAATTGGATGTTTACCGCAGTGATAAATTTGCTATTTCGAGGCAAATATACCGATGCCATGGTTATATATAGAGCATATAGAAAAAAACTCATTTTTGAATTAAGATTAGACGAAGATTTAAAGTATGAATTTGTGGAAAAATTATTCCATACCAAAATAAGCTGGGAGCCCTTGCTTTCAATGTTATGCGCAAAAAGAAAATTAAAATATGCGGAAATTCCTGGCGATGAACCTTCTAGAATAGGCGGTGAAAGAAAATTACAGGTAATACGCTGGGGAGCCGCGTATCTCATGCAAGCTTTCATGGAACTTTTTTCTAAATAAAAATTACATTATGAAAGAAAAATTAGATTTACTTCTCGTTAATCCTTCTGACAGAGCGAAGGCTTATGGTTCGCTGGGCGTTTCAGTCGCGGGCCTAAATCCGCCGGTTGATATTGGTTTATTAGCCGCATTCGTCAGAAAACACGGGTATACGGTAAAAATAATCGATGCGGACGCAGAAAATTTTAGCCCTGATGAAACTGTTGAAAAAATAATTGAATATGACCCAATCTTAACAAGTATCTCGGTTGGTAATCTTAATAGCGGCGACGTGGTAAAAGTTGGAGCGGCCGAGAAAATATTAACCACACTGAAAAAGAAAGCTCCGCAGATCAAAACAATACTGGAAGGTCCATATCCCTCGACTTTTCCGGAACATGCCTTAAAACACGAATCCGTAGATTTTGTTTGCCAAGGAGAGACATTCTATCCCATTCTAGGACTTTTAGAAACGTTGAAATCAAGCCCCCAAAATAAAAATTATAAAGTAAACGGAATTTGTTATCTAAAAAACGGCGCCGTCATATCTAATCTGAGAGCGCCACTAATAGAAAATTTAGACGAGCTTCCGTTCACCGCGTGGGACCTTTTGCCCATGGATAAATACCGGGATTATCATTGGCATTGTCTGGGAAATATCGATGATAGGCAGCATTACGCGGCCCTATATACAAGTTTTGGTTGTCCTTTTAATTGTAAATTTTGTTCCGTGAATGCCGTTTATGGAAAATCAAACTATCGTACTCGTAGTCCGGAAAATATCATCAAAGAAATAGATTTTCTTGTAAAAAATTACAAAATAAAGAATTTAAGGATTTTAGACAATACTTTTACTGTAGGCCACGATAGAGTGATGAAAATTTGCGATCTTATTATCAAAAATAATTATAAGTTGAATATGTGGTGCTACGCTAGAGTTGAAACGGTCGATGAACCGCTTCTGGAAAAAATGAAAGAAGCCGGCATGAATTGGGTGGCGTACGGAATTGAATCCGGGAGCAAAGGAATTCGAGAAGACGTGTCAAGAAAGATGAATTTAGATATGATGAAAAGAGCCATTGAAATCACTAAAAAAATCGGTATCAATATAGTCGGGAATTTCATATTCGGGCTACCGGGCGACAGCCTTAAAACAATGCGGGAATCTTTAGATTTAGCCAAGGAATTCAATTTCGAGTGGGCAAATTTTTATGTAGCTATGGCTTATCCAGGTTCTGAATTATACGACTATGCTTTAAAAAATGGCATTAAATTGCCAGAAAATTGGTCTGGTTATGGTCAATACTCGGAAGACGCCTTGCCTATGTCGACTGAATATTTGTCAGCGGCGGAAGTGCTTCGTTTTAGAGACAACGCTTTTTATGAATACTACACAAATCCCAAATACCTTAAATTAATCAAGAACAAATTCGGACAGGAATCCGTAGATTACATCAAGGGGATATTAGACCATAAAATCAAAAGGAAATACGCATAAATTATTTTATTTATGAAGCCGTTATCAAAAACTACAGAAGGATTAATTGGTCAGCCGATGTTCAAATTGCTTGCGAAATTGCAAAGTAAGGAACGGGCTGGCGAAAAAATTTATCATTTTGAAATCGGAGATTCTGAGTTTCCAGCTCATCCGCATATCATAGCCGCCGTCAAAAAGGCCTTAGATGAGGATAAGACGCACTACATCGATTCAACCGGTCTTCCCGAATTCAAGGAAGCCATAAGCCAAAATATAAAACAGCGCCTCGGTTTTAAACCCTCTTTAAAACAGATAGTGGTTATGCCGTCAAACGCTATTATTGATTTCGTGGTCAGGTGTGTGGCTGATTCCGGCGACGAGATTATTTATCCTGATCCCGGCTTTTCCACTTATATTGCCGTCACAAATTATACCGGAGTTAAAAAAGTGGGCGTGCCCCTTAAAGAAGCCAACGGATTTCATATAGAGCCGGAAGAAATCGAGAAAAGAATCACCGATAAAACCAAATTAATCATTTTAAATTCTCCCAGCAATCCCACCGGCGCCGTGCTTGACAAAGAAGCAATCTTGAAGATAGCCCTGATAGCCAAAAAACATGATCTTTATTTATTGAGCGATGAAATTTATTCCAAGGTTATTTATGACGGGAAAAAGCATTATTCCCCGAGCGAATCAGACCACTGCCAAGAGCGGACCATTATTCTTGACGGTTTTGCCAAAGGTTATTCCATGCCCGGCTTCAGATTGGGTTATGTTATTGGGCCTGAACCGGTCATAGAAAAAATAGGTTTGTTATTCCAGACAATATTTTCTTGTTTTCCACCATTTATCCAATGCGGCGGCATCAGCGCTCTTACCGAAAATCAGAATCTTATTGAACAGAGAATAAAAATGTATCAGGATTTGCGGGATTTGATTTATGAGAAGCTCAATTCAATGCCTGGAATTTCGTGCCTAAAACCCGAAGGGTCGGTTTATATATTTCCCAATATAACCAAAACTGGGATGACCAGCCAGCAGTTCGCTGAATTCGCCTTGGAAAAAGCTAATATTGCTTTATTGCCCGGCACCTGTTTTGGGGAGTATGGCGAGGGTTATGTCCGATTGTGCTATACCAGAAAGCCGGAAACAATTATTGAAGCCATGGACAAGTTACAAAAATCGTTGGAAGCCAAGAAATAATATGGAAAAAATTTTAATAAACGACATTACCTTAAGAGACGGCGAACAAGCCCCGGGAGTTAATTTTTTCCCCGAGGAAAAATTAAAAATCGCCAGGCAATTAGTCAAATTAGGACTTCCGATAATTGAAGCCGGTTTTCCGATTGCTTCGGAATCGGATGCCGAAGGAGTAAGTTTGGTGGCTAAAGAATTTGGCAATGACATTATTATCAGCGCGATGTGTAGAGCCAACAAAAAAGACATAGAGGTGGCTGCCGAGGCGTTGGGTAAGGCCAAAAAGGGTCGCATTCAGGTAGTGATGGGGACTTCCGATATTCATTTAAAGCATAAATTCAACATGACTCGCGAACAGGCCAAAGAACTTTCCATAGAAACGGTCAAATACGCCAAGAATTTTACCGATGACGTTGAATTCGCGGCGGAAGATTCCACCAGAAGCGATTTGAATTATCTTATAGAAGTTTGCCGGGCTTGCGCGGAGGCTGGAGCTAGAACCATTGAATTGCCTGATACCGTGGGTTATGCCACGCCAGAGGGCTACGCTCTTTGGGTCGGTAAGGTGGTTGAGACCTTGCCGAAAGATATTATTGTCGCCACTCATTGTCATAACGATTTGGGATTAGCCGTTGCCAATACTTTGGCCGGTCTTATGGCGGGCGCCAAGCAAGCCGAAGTTACGGTTAATGGCATAGGCGAACGGGTGGGAAACGCCGCTTCCGAAGAGGTGATTATGGCCTTAAAAACCCGGGAAGATTTTTATAAAAAAGACATTGGTTATATCAATGCCAAAGAGATTGTTAATACCAGCAAATTAGTCGAGCAATTGTCTTTGATAAAAATCGCCTATAACAAAGCTATTGTTGGAAGAAACGCCTTTCTCCATGAATCCGGGATTCACCAAGATGGTTTGTTGAAATCCCCCCAAACCTATCAGGTGATAGACCCGACCGAAATAGGTTTGCCGGGCTATAGCTTGCTTCTGGGCAAGCTATCCGGCAAGCACGCCCTTGAAGATAAATTAATTCAACTTGGAATAAAATTCGAGAAAGAAGAAATGAGTAAATTTTCTCTATATTTTAAAGACCATGCGGCCAAGAAAAAATTTATAACTGATGACGACGTGATTAATCTCTTTAAAAAATTTAAAGATATTTAGATATGGAAAGATCAGCTGATTTAGGGATTATACCCAATTTATCTGAAAAATTTAGCCCAGAAACATCGTTAGAGATGTTTCGTCGTCTTTGTTTTGCCCGTTATTTTGAACTTAAAGTAGCGGAGGCCTATAAAGAAGGGTTAATCTATTCTCCGATTTATCTTTCAATAGGCCAGGAATCAATTGCTGCCGCTCTTTCAACCATCATTCCCGGTTATTATATATTTGCCCAGCACCGTTGCCATTCCACTTATTTGGCTTTCGGGGGCGACCCCGTTAAATTGATTGACGAGTTGTTTGGAAGACCCAGCGGCTGCGTCGGCGGCAAGGGCGGTTCGCCGATGATTCAGGATCCTAATATCAGAATGATCGGTCATCACGGTCTTATTGGCGAAAATGTTCCTCTAGGAGTAGGATTTGCTTTGGGGAGCAACCAAAACACCGTATGTTTTTTTGGCGATGCGGCGGCCGAAGAGGATTATGCTTTGGGGGCTATGGGATTTGCTTCGACTCATAAACTGCCGATTCTTTTTGTCTGCGAGGATAATGGTCTTTCTATCCTGACGCCTACTAAAGTGCGGCGTAACTGGGAAATAGCCGACGTCGCTAAAGCTTTAAAACTTCCCGCTATCGACATTACCGATGACCCTTGGTTAATTGCCTATCATGCCGAAGAATTGGGAAAGAATTTACCGGCCCTTATCAATTGCCGCACTTGCAGACATTTTTGGCATGCAGGAGTGGGGATTGATAGTTCTCCGGAATGGGATAGATTGGCCTTAGTAAAGAAAGAATTAAAAAGATTAGGCATACATTTTGAGGAAACGGAAAACCAAACTAAAAAATATATTGATGAATTATGGGGAAAACAGTTGCAGAAACAATAAAAGAAATTAGTTGTCGTCATCTGACTGAGAATAATGGTTTAATATTGGGGCAAGCGTTGACGGCGGTTGGTTGGGTTAATAACACTGTTCCCGATTGCCCGGGAATTATTGAACTTTCCATGGCGGACGTGGCTGGTTCGGGAATAGCGGTGGGTGCGGCCTTAGCCGGCCGGCGTCCTATTTTAATTTTACGATTTCAGGATTTTCTTTTTCTCAACGGCAGTTTGATTGTTAATTATGCGGCAAAAACAAAAGAATTTTTCGGCAAAGGCACGCCGATCTTTGTCAGACTTATAGCAGTGGAAGGAAAGGGGTTCGGTCCGGTGCATTCGGGAAAATTGCACAGTATTTTTATGCATTTTCCAGGCCTTCGCGTTTGTTCGCCGATGACCCCAAAAGAATACGAAGAATGCTGGGAGGTGTTTATGAATAACGACGACCCGATGATTGTCAGCGAACATCGTTGCAGTTTCAACAATGCTGAGGAAATGTCGGACGTTATAAGAGACGATGCCGAAATCACTATTTATGCCATTTCAGCCGCCAGGTTTAACGTATCAAAAGCGGCGGAGATTTTAGCCCAAAATGGGCTTAAATGTAATATAATCCATATTAGTTGGCTTAAACCTTTTTTTCTCACCGAGAAATTATTGACGCCTCTTAGAAAAAGTAAAGTTGGCATAGTGGTTGATTCGGGATTTGAGATGGCCGGCGCTTCCCAATCAATTGCCTATGAATTAATGTTTAAAACCGGCGTTCCCGTCAGAGCTTTGGGGATATACGATAAATCCGTCGGGGTTACTCCAGAAACCGAAAACCTTACCCCTGATGCCGAGAGAATTGCGAAGGTCTCCGAAGAATTATACGAAGAAAAAATCAAGGGAAAGGTAAAAAATGCATGAAATCAAAAATAAAAATAGGAGCTGTTCAAATAAACAATGGTTTTGTTAATCAAGGTTATTTTCCATATTCGATAGGCATCCTTCAGGCCTTTAGTCAGAGGCACCTTAAAGAACCCGACAAGTTTGAATTTCTTTCCCCGATTTATTCAAGGATTCCTGTAAAGGTGGCCGTGGAAAAGCTTTCTGAAGCCGATATCGCATGCTTTAGCACTTATGTTTGGAATATAAAAATTTCCCAAAAGATAGCCGAAGAACTCAAAAAAAACAACCCTCGGATGCTTATCGTTTTCGGCGGGCCGCAAGTGCCCCGTCGGGAAACCGAAGCTTTCTTGCGCGCGAATCCTTTTATTGATATCGTTTGCCACGATGAAGGCGAAAATATTTTATTGAACATCTTGGAAAATTACGAAAACCGTTATTGGTCAGAAATACCGTCAATAAGCTTTATTGATAAAAATGGCAAATTTATTCAGAATCTTGTATGTCAAAGGGTTGCAGACCTTGACCAGATTCCTTCTCCTTATCTTGAGGGGATTTTTGATTCTTTGGTTAAAGAAAATCCCCAAATGGGCTGGGTGGCTTTATGGGAAACCAATCGGGGCTGTCCCTTTAGTTGCGCTTATTGCGACTGGGGTTCGGAAACTAAAAGTAAGGTTTTCGCTTTTAACCTAGAGAGGCTTTTTAAAGAGATAGATTGGTTTAGCAAGAATAAAGTGGAATTTGTATTTTGTTGCGACGCTAATTTCGGCATTTTGGAAAGAGATCTTGAAATTGTCAAGTATTTCGCCAAAAATAAACGCCATTATGGCTATCCCAAAGCTCTTTCAGTCCAGAGCACCAAGAATTTCAATGAGCATGCTTATGAAATATACAAAGAGATGTCTAAAGCGGGTATAAGCAAGGGAGTTTCTCTTTCTCTTCAATCGTTGAATGAAGATACTCTAAAAAATATCAGGCGGCGGAACATTCCTTTGAAAGAATTTAAAGAAATCCAGCAAAAACTGGCTTCTTTTAATATTGAAACTTTTACCGATTTGATTCTAGGCTTACCTGATGAGACTTACGAAAGTTTTGCCAAAGGCGTATCGGATGTGATTGAAAACGGACAGCACAACCGGGTGCAATTTAATAATTTGTCCATTCTTCCTAATGCGGAAATGGGCGATCCCGGCTATCAAAAAAAATTCGGGATTGATATTGTGGAAAACAAGCTTATTAATATCCATGGCAGTCTTGCTGACGCCGCGGATGAAGTGTTTGAAACCCAGAAATTGGTGGTAGGGACAAAAACAATGCCTAAAGCCGATTGGGTAAAAACCAGAATTTTCAGCTGGATCACGGCTTTGTTGTATTACAATAAATTATTGCAGATTCCTTTTATTATTTTACGTCGGTTCTATCCGGTAAGCTACCTGGGGCTGATTGAGATTTTTATGGATAAAAATATCAAATCGCCCGTTCTTTCCGAAATAAATTCGTTTTTTGTTGAAAAGGCCAATGCCATTCAAAGAGGCGAGGAAGAATTCTGTGAATCTAAAAAGTGGCTGAATATTTGGTGGCCGGCTGATGAACTGGTATTAATTAAGCTTTGCGCCGAGAATAAATTAACCCGATTTTATCAGGAAGCAAAACAACTATTAGGAGATTATCTGGAGAGCCGGAGAATCACCGGCTATAAATTAGTTCTTGAAAATTCTATCTTTTTGAATCAAAATTTAATAAAATTGCCCTTCCAGAATAAAGATTTAAATATAGATTTGTCATATAATATTTGGGATGTCTATTGCGCGGCTTTGAGGGGCTCGGAAATGCCGCTTGAGAAAGGGAATTTTAGTTATAGAATAAACAGGACAAGCGTTGAGTGGTCGTCTTGGGAAGACTGGTGCCGCGAAGTTGTTTGGTATGGCAATAAAAGAGGAGCTTATATGTATAAGTGTCAGGCAATTAATAAGGAAACAAATAGGAAATAAAAAGTAATGAATTTAGACAATAAAAAAATTTTTTTGGCAGGTTCAACGGGGATGGTCGGCACGAGCATCCTGAAGTCTGTTTTGGAAAATTATTCTAAGGTGAAAATTTACGCTTCTTGGCACAATACTGAACCATTCCTTGAACATCCCCAGATAGAATATCTCCAGGGTGATTTAAAGGTAGTTGATGATTGCCGGAGAATGGTCAGGGGCTGCGATTGCGCCATTATGGCCGCGGCTCAAGCCGGCGGAGTTGGTTTCACAAGGCAATTTCCGTGGGAGCACATGAAGGAAAATCTGCTTATGAATATACAAATGCTTGAAGCCTTTCGTCTGGAAAATATCAAGAGAGTTATTTTTATCGGTTCCGCGGTTTTGTATCAGGAATTTGACGGCAGCATAAAAGAAGACGACCTTGACTTAAATAAAGAACCTCACGAGGCCTATTTTGGTTTTGCTTGGGGAATGAGATTTCTGGAAAAATTATGCCAATTTTTGAACCGCAAATACGGAATGGAAATTATTATTGTCAGGGCCGCGAATATTTTTGGGCCTTATGATAAATTCAATCCCGAAACCTCCAACTTCATTCCAGCCCTTGTCCGTAAAGCGGTTGATAAAATGGATCCTTTTGAAGTTTGGGGTAGCCCCGAAGTCACGAGGGACGTGATATTCGCCGACGATTTTGGCCGGGCTATTTTAATGATGGCTGACAACGACCAAATTAAATTTGATGTTTTTAATCTTGGTTCCGGCGTTAAGACCACGGTCGGCAATGTTGTGGAATGGGCCTTAAAGTATTCCGGACACGTTCCTTCCGAAATAAAATATAGCCAGAACAAGCCCACCAATATTAAATTGCGGGCTTTGAATTGCGACAAAATAAAGAAGATTTTAGGATGGACGCCTCAATACACTATTGAACAAGGAGTGAAAAAAACCGTTGAATGGTGGATAGAAAATAAAGATAAATGGAAAAGATGAAGAAAAAAATTTTAATCTGCGGCGCTACGGGTTTTATCGGCCGAAACATCGCCGAAGCCCTGGCTCAAAAAGACGAATACGAAGTTTATGGAACTTATTTTGAATCCGAGCCGCTCAACAACCCGAAAATAAAAATGATTCAGGCCGACTTGACGCGCAAAGAAGACGTGGATAGAGTTGTCAAGGGAATAGATTTTCTGGTTCAGGCGGCGGCGGCTACTTCCGGCGCCGAAGGAGTCATAAATAAACATTACTCATATGTAGTTGATAATGCCGTAATGAATGCGCTTCTTTTCCGAACCGCCCTGGATTATAAAATTTCTCATCTGATATTTTTGAGTTGCACGACTATGTATCAATCCAGTGATAAACCGATTAAGGAAATTGATTTTGATGCCAATCAAGAAATCAATCCAAATTATTTCGGCGGCGCTTGGACGAAGGTTTATAACGAAAAAATGTGCGAATTTTATTCAAGAATCGGCTCCACTAAATATACCGTCATCAGGCATTCCAATCTCTACGGCCCTTACGATAAGTACGATTTGAACAAGTCCCATGTTTTCGGCGCGACCGTGACCAAAGTGATGACGAATAAAGACGGGAAAATCATCGTCTGGGGCAGCGGCGAAGAAGAAAGAGATTTGCTTTATGTTTCCGATTTGGTTGATTTCGTCGAGTTGGCGATTGCCAAACAGGAAAATAAATTCGAGCTTTTCAACGCCGGTTACGGCAGTTCGATATCGGTAGCCGATTTGGTGAAAAAAATAATCAGCTATTCTGGCAAAGATATTAAAATAGAATATGATTTAACTAAACCGACTATCAAAACAAAACTCTGCCTTAATACCGTTAAAGCTAAAAATTATCTGGGCTGGATGCCAAAGATTTCTTTGGACGAAGGAATAAAAAAAACCTTAACTTGGTATAGAGATTATTTTAGAATTATTTAATTTTTTTTAATATTTTATGTTAAAAATCGGATTTATCCAACCAAGTAGTGATTATCTGCACGACCCTTTTAAGGGCGATCCTCACACCCATCTTCATATTTTGACTTTATTGGAACACTATTTTGGCAACAAGGTTAATCTTTCACTTATTGATTTAAGAGGCGTCAAAAAAGAATTTGCGATTTATCACATACCCGAATGCGACGTTTATCTTTACTCCGTTTATACGCTTGATTACAAAGAACAAGTGTCAATAGCAAAAATTCTTCGGCAATATTATCCTAAGGCCAGGCATATAGCTGGCGGACCTCACGCTAATGAATTTCAGAAAGAATGTTTAAAAACATTTGATTCTCTTATTCTTGGAGAAGGGGAAAAATCCATTATTAAAGCCGTAAAGGATATTATGAATTCAAATCTGCAGAAAATTTATAGGCAGGAATCGGTTATAAACATCAATCAATATCCTTATCCGCTTAGAAAATATCTTTCTAGGTCAACGGTTGCCAGAAAAGGATTGATGACTCTTAAAACAAAAAAAGGTTTTGATAAATTATTAGGCACCACCGCGATATTCAGCCGGGGTTGCCCCTATCAATGCTATTTTTGCGCCATGCCGCGTATGAGAGGAAATAATTTCGGAGTGAGATATCGGGATCCCGAACTTATAAAATCGGAAATTGAATATCTAAAAAAAGATTACAATATAGAAGGTCTCAATTTGCTTGATGAAATCGGAATACCTTTAAACAAAGACCAGGCCATCACTCATTTGAAAGCCATCGGCAAGACGGGGATTGTCTGGAGGGGACAATGCCGGGTTGACGGAATTACGCCGGAATTGGCTAAATTAGCGCATAAATCGGGATGCGTGGCTCTGGGTTTGGGCGTGGAAAGCGCTTCCCAAAGAGCTTTGGATATCATCAATAAAAGAATCAACATTCAGCAAGCCAAAGAGACAATCCGTTTTCTTAAGCAGAATGGCATTGAAGTCAGAATTTACATGATTCTCGGTTTGCCGGGCGAGCCACCGGATATAGTTAAGCAGAGCTGGGCTTTTATCAAAGAGACTTCTCCGGATTTGGTTTTTCTTTCTCTTTTTACCGTCAGGCCCGGAACTGAAGTTTTTAATAATCCTAAAAAATTCGGAATTAAATACATTGATACCGATTGGGTAAGGAGTATGCATATGTTCGGTAGATACGAACACGAAGCGCCAACTATCACCTTTGAATACAAAAAGCAGACGCCGTGGGGGAAAGGATTCTCTAAAGAAAAAATAGTTAATAATTATTTGGAATTGCAGAAAAGATTAAAAGAAAATGGTTTAGCTCGTCTTTAAATTTAATTAAAAATATGATAAAAAATGAAATTTTAAAAAGTTTTGCTTCAAAAAACGTGCTGGTAACCGGCGGCACGGGCATGATTGGGAGGCAAGTGGTGAATATCTTAGCTGATGCCGGCGCCAACATTAGAATCATTTCTTTGGATAAATTAAAGGTTAATGACAAAGCCGAACATGTTTTCGGCGATTTGACCGATTTTAATTTTTGCAAAGAAGTTTCTAAAGACATGGATTTTGTTTTTCAGGTGGCTGGAATTCAAGGCACGGCTGAAACCTCAAAAACAAAAATCGCCAGCCATTTTATTCCCAACCTGATGATGAATGTTAATGTACTGGAAGCCGCCAGAATAAATAAAGCAAAAAAGGTTGTCTTTACCAGTTCTATCGGCATTTATCCCCAGGCGGAAATTTTTAGAGAGTCGGATTATCGGATTGACAGCGTCCCCATGGATTTTGCTGCTTGGGGGAAAAGAATGGCCGAACTTCAGGTTTATGCTTATAAAGTCCAATATAATTTGGAAAATTTTTCAATTGTCGTTCCTTCGCATGTTTACGGTCCGGGCGACAATTTTGACCCCCAAAACGCCTTGGTTATTCCTTCTTTGATGCATAAAATATTTCGCAAAGATAATCCGGTGATAGTCTGGGGAGATGGTTCGGCAATAAGGGATTTTGTTTTCAGCAAAGACGTGGCCGAGGGCATTATTTTAGCTCTATATCATGGTACCAAATCGGATATTGTTAACCTTGGTAGTGGCCAAGGAACTTCTATCAAAGAATTAGTGGAAACGCTTCATGGTTTTTTGGATTTCAATTATAAATTTGATTTCGCAAGGCCGTCGGGTTTCCCTAAAAGAGTTATGGACATATCTTTGGCCAAAAATTTGCTTGGCTATAATCCCGCAACATCTTTGGCTGATGGGTTGAAAGAAACTTGGCATTGGTTTATAAATAATCGGGATGAGTATTTAATGAAAAAGAATTATTTCATAGAAGATTAATTTAAAATGGCTACAAAAAAATTACAAGTGACATTAATTATTCCGACTATGAATGAAATAGAAGGCATGAAATGGTTTATGCCCCAGCTTAAAAGAGAATGGTACGATGAACTTATCGTTGTTGATGGCGGGTCAACCGATGGCACCATTGAATATTGTCAGAAAAACAATTTGCCTTTGTTAATTCAATCAGGTAAAGGACTGCCTAATGCCTTAGACGAGGCGTTTAAGCGTTCCACTAAGGAGATTATTGTCACGATAACGCCTGACGGCAATAGTTTACCCGAATTCATCCCGCCGTCAGTGGAAAAGATACGGCAGGGATACGATTTGGTTATTGCTTCCCGCTACCTTGATAAAGCTAAAAGTTATGACGATGATTTATTCACTGGATTAGGCAATAAAATATTTACGATGATGATTAATTCGTTATTCGGAGGCCGCTATACCGATACCTTGGTTGGTTTTCGGACTTATCGCCGTGATGCCATTGAGAGAATGCGTTTATACGATCAAGATAAACAGGGCTGGCTCAAAAAAAGATACTTTTTGATGAATAGCTGGGAAACCGGTTCCAGTATTCGCGCAGCCAAACTGAAACTGAATGTTTGTGAAATTCCCGTTGACGAACCGAAACGAATCGGCGGTATACGGAAAATGTCGGTTGTCAAAAACGGCATAGGCGTTTTGCTCCAGATTTTGGATGAATTTGTAAAAGGGAAATAAATAAAATAATTTTGAATTTTTCAATAAATCGATACAAAGAAAACCTTAAAATTTAACTTATGAATGATATTCTCGCTAACCTGATCGGCTATACGGCGGCGGCTGTCGGAACTTTTTTGATGCTGCCGCAAGTAATCAAATCCTATAAAAGCAAAAAAACCGCCGACTTGTCGATGGCGATGGTTATTATCTACGTAATTAACTGTTTTCTTTGGATGATATACGGATTTTTTCTTTCTGCGATTCCGATGATTGTTGCTAACGGAATCGGATTTATTATCAGCGTCGTCCAGTTGGTTTTAAAGCTCAAATATAACAGTTAATCAATTATTTTGGTTTAGATTAAGGCCCCGACTTTCGGTTGGGGTCTTTTTAAGCGTTTTAGTAGCTTGACAGCCGAATAAAAATGTGCTAAAGTTAAAATAGTTTTTTGACATAATAGAAATCACAAAAAAGAGAGGAGAAAGACATGGATGCGCCGAAATTGATTAGCGAAGACGTTGTTTTGAGTAAGTTTGGGAAAGAAGTTGTGTCTCGGAAATATCAAATCAACGGTAATGCGGAAGAATTCATCTGTTGGGGCGGAGCTAAAAAAAAGAAGCAGATAAGCCCCACGATGATTTTTGCGATGACCGCTGACCAGGAGGTTTTAGCTGTAAGGCAGTTCAGGTATGGAGCCAATCAGTTCCTTATCGAAATTCCGGGAGGATGTCCGAAGGCCGATGAATCTTCTAAGGAAGTGGCCCGACAGGAGCTTCTGGAGGAAACGGGTTATCAAGCCGAAAATCTGATTGAAGTTCTCTGGGATTTTCCTTTTGAGCCGGCCGCTTGTTTTACGTCTTACAACGTAGTGATTGCCTTAGGGTGTAAAAAGGTGGCTGAGCCGAAACTTGATCCTACAGAATTATTGGAACCGCTGGTGATTCCTTTGCCTAAATGGTTCGAGATGATAAGACAAGGCGAAATCAGAGACACAAAAACCCTTGCCTTGACTCTTCTCGCTTTATCGTTCCGTCATCTCAAAGTTTCTCTTTATTTGTGATATTAAACAAAAAGAGCATTCTTTATTTAAGAATGCTCTTTTTTATTTAAAACGAAGATTTTTTATCTTATTGATTATTTGGGTGGTAGAAATATTTTCAAATTCTGGCGGGCACCAACGTTTTAAAACGGCTAATTTTATATTTAATTTCTTGGTTATTTTTTCCCGATAAGGGATATCAAAAGCGTCATTATTAATGGCATATATATCAGGTCTTAATTTTTCAAATATTCGCTCTAAATTACTGAGCAGATTACCGGAATCTGACAATACGGGCGGCAGAATAAAAGCGTAATCCACGGCTTTAATTGAGCTTATCATTTTTAATCTTAGATGTTCGTTTAAAATCGGTCTTTTTTCTCCTTTGTAATTTTTGAGATCCGCGTCAGGACCAGTACCGACTATCAGGATGTCTCCCAGGTTTTTGCAGTCCTCGAAAAACAAAACATGGCCGGCGTGGGTCAGGTCGAAACAACCAGAGCAAAAAACCATTTTTTCATTTTTGTGTTTTTTCCGGATATCCGCCAAATTCTCGAGGTTTATCTTAGTCATTTTAGTAAAAGCATTATAGATAAAAACCAGGAGTATTTCAATAATCGCCCTTGATTTTTATTTGATTTTGTATGATAATAAAGTTTGTCATGATTATCACTCGAACCCCATTCAGAATCTCATTTTTTGGCGGCGGCACCGATTATCCGGCTTGGTTTAGAAACAACGGCGGAGCCGTGCTTTCGACTTCAATCAATAAATACTGCTATATTACTTGCCGGTATCTGCCGCCTTTTTTCGAGCATAAACACCGTATTATCTGGTCAAAAATAGAATCGGTCAAAGAAATCGACGAAATCGAGCATCCGGTGGTTAACGCGGTCTTTAAAATTTTTAACATCAAGGAAGGGATTGAAATCCATCATGATGGCGATTTGCCGGCCCGGACCGGCCTTGGTTCCAGCTCTTCTTTTGCCGTCGGCATAATCCATGCTTTGCACGCTCTCCAGGGGAAAATCATAAACAAGAGGCAATTGGCGTTGGAAGCGATTGAACTGGAGCAGGAAATTCTTAAAGAAAATGTCGGCTGTCAGGATCAGGCGATAGCGGCTTTCGGCGGGTTCAATAAAATCGAATTTGGCGGTCCTCAAAAAATCACAGTCAATCCGATTCTTTTGGCTTCGGAAAGGATGAAATTGTTCCAAAGCCATTTGATGCTTTTTTTCACGGGCTTATCAAGATACGCTTCGGAAATTGCCGCAGAACAAATAAAAAACACTTCCAATAAAACTATTGAATTGTCGGCTTTGAAGGGCATGGTGGATGAGGCAATAAAAATATTGAACGGAACCGGTCCGCTTGATGATTTCGGAAAACTCTTGGACGAAAGCTGGAGAATCAAGAAAACCTTGAGTTCCCAGATTTCTAATTCCCGCATTGATGAAATTTACGCGGCGGCCAAAGAAGCCGGCGCTTTGGGCGGGAAACTGCTGGGAGCGGGCGGCGGCGGTTTTATGCTCTTTTTCGTAAAACCGGAGTTACAG
>Ga0265297_10003875_pt1 | contig 25804 bp, 28 predicted proteins | sample Munlanlwell13791_FD_192502 | JGI IMG/M metagenome (GOLD analysis project Ga0265297, IMG submission 192502) | Leachate microbial communities from a municipal landfill in Southern Ontario, Canada - Leachate well 137-91 | ecosystem: Engineered > Solid waste > Landfill > Unclassified | place...
GTTCCGGTTAACGTCTCCCTTCTCTAGGCCGTAGGTATAGGTCTTTTCAGCCGGGAACCTCAGAAAGTATTCCGCATTCTTGTCGTCTGTATTAACAACATGAATCTTCTTTACGGCCTCAAATAGCCTCCCCTTGGCTTTTTTGTAGTTTTCAAAACCTCCATGGGATTCAATGTGCTCGGGCGAAAGATTGGTGAACACGGCAGCGGCAAAATCGATGAACTTGTGCCTGTGCTGCTTTATGCCCTCCGAGCTTACCTCTAAAACAGCGTACCAGCACCCGGCATCAACGGCCTGTTTTAAAAACTTTTGTATCTTAAATCTGCCCGGCATTGTCATTTTCAGCAGGTTGGGCTTTTCTTTCTCCCCTATTTTAAACTTAATGGATGAAAGGGAGGCCACCTTATATCCGCCCGCCTCCAAGCAAGCGGCCGTCATATTGACCACCGTGGTCTTTCCGTTAGTGCCCGTCACCCCTATCACCTTAAGCTTCCTTGAAGGAAAGCCGTAAATAAGGGCGCCAAAAAAAGCCAGTAGAAAATGGTACCAGCTTATTACAAAAGACGGCAGCAGTTTTTTAATTAAACTTTTAATCATCTTTTCCCTAAAATCTCCAGAGCTTTTTTAATCCTGGAATTTGTATCCTGAACGTGAACGTCGCCTGGAACCTGAGAAAGGGCCTCCCTGGCCTTCTGCCTGGGGAAACCCAGGGAAACCAGCCCGTCCAAAGCGTCATCTGGCTCCTCGGCTTTATTGGCCACTTTAATTTCATTTATCTTCCCTGTTAGTTCTAGTAGTATCTTCTGGCCTTTCTTTTTCCCTATGCCTTTTATTTCTTTAGGAAGCTCTCCTTTTTCTATCACTTCCTTTAATTTCGTTAAAGAGCCGAGGGAGGTTAGCATCATTGCCGTTTTCGGCCCAACGCCCGATATTTCATTAAGAACTTCGAAAAGCTCCAGATCTTTTTGGGTTAAAAATCCGTAAAGCTCAGCCGCATCTTCTCTCAGATGCAGGTAGGTAAATAGCCTTATATCCTGCCCTTCCGATATCTTGCCTAATGTGCCGGGGGAACAGAAAACCTTGTAGCCTACTCCGCCCACTTCAACCACAACCATCTTCTCGTCCTTAAGCCCGATTTTCCCCGACAAATAGTGAATCATTACTGTATTTTAACCCTTAATGACCCCTTATTCAATCTACTAAAAAGCATAATATTATATTAATTATTAAAATCCACAGGACTCCACCTCTCGATATGATTTTTATATTGTCTCAGAGATTTATACCTCTTGCATGATGACTGGGCCGAACCCGACCTTCGTTTATGCTTTTCTTTGTCTAGCTTAGACTTAGTTTTAGATCCAATCGATAGTTTATTCCTATACATTTTTAACCCAAGATGCTCCATGCCCTTATCGTGAAATATTATTTCAGTTTTATTATTTACTGGTAGCTTCTGATTACTGTCGAATTTCTCCATAATATCCCGAATTTCTAAATACAACTTACTCATTTCATTCTTCGTAACCCTACTAGCAGTAACACCAATATCGTCCACATAGATAGCTAGTCGGGGGTCGTGACCCCTCAACCGTTTATTGACTAAGTAATTAATTCTAATAAATAAATCTAAATTACACCAAACGGCTAACCTCGGAGAGGTCGCGAAGCCACGAGCTATTGTTTTACTGTCCGAGGAGTTTTTGGGGCCCTGGGGGACACAACAAAGAGATGCAATTAATTTCGCTGCTCTTTTACTGCAACTGCATTTATTATGGAAAAAATGATAAACCCTTTCCTCGCTTATTTGTTCAAAAAAACGCTCTATATCCATCCTTAAGATGGCTCTTTTCCTACTAACGCCAAGTAAGTAATAAACGGCCTTAACGTGATTAAGGCCCTTTACTCCGCCAAATATAAAATTAGGGAGCATTTTATCATAAGGGGTAAGGATCTTTTTATTTATATTATCTAAAAGTCTACCTAATGGGGTGCCTCTTGCGCTTCTTACGTACTTATTTCTACTAGGTTTAGATTGTGAATGATTATCTACCCAGTAAGCATCGAAATTATCGACAACGTCATTTATCAACCTCAATGCATCCCCTATTGGAAATTTTTTATAACTCAAACGTTTTGCTAGTTCATTCTTACTTCTTATATTTATTTTAGGATATCTTTCGGCCTGCATACCTTTTTAATAACTTCGCTCGTTTTTTGATTAAATATGTTTGCATCTTTTCGCCCCAACAAATAAAACCCCTTTCTAGAGCTGAAAATTTTTTAACCGACCCTACTCCAGCAGAAAAAATAAATGGCGTTATGGATGAAGGATGCACTTTTAACAAACGAGCGAGTTTAATTATTAATTTCTTAGAAACTCTTTTTTGTCCATTCTCAATCATTACGATAAGTACCGTAGAAACGCCCAACGCTTTAGCTAATTCAGCCTGCGTTAAACCGGCCTCGCCTCTTATTTTTTTTATTAATTTAGGAAATGAATACATAAAAAGACTAAAGGGCGATTACTGCCCCATGATATTCCTGAGAATAAGGATAATCTTCAAGATTATCCTTAGAATTCTCAAAAAATTCATTGGTTATAACCGCCCTTCGATACGGGAAACACAATCCAAAGCTTGAGTTTTGTTGGCATGAATTTAAATTCAGAATGTGTTCCATATATTAGGGTGTTTTAAAGACTTTAATAATAATGGAACCACCAACCCCTCCACGATTATTAGTCTCGAAAAAAGGTTTCCCGGTAATTATCATAATCCGTGGAGGATTATGGCAGTTCTCGTTCGAGCAATCTCAATCTATCTTTATCTACTCTATTGTGCCTTGTTATTCCGTCACTTTTCTTTGGGCCTACATTTCTGCCGCCCCAATATAGGTGCTGGGAACAAGGTCCACTTCTCTATAATAAAGAAGGGTCAGACACCCACAAGAGATGTCTATATCTTCGACATAATAATCGATTAATTTTGGATTGATTTTTAAAAAACTAACACCCAATTCTATTATACAAAAAGTATAAGTCTTGTCAAATTAGTTATCCACAGCAACAAAGCTATCCATTATAAACCGACACTGCATATTGAAACAATACTACAATATAAGTATAATAAGGCACATGTTTGAATTGGCTTCGAGCTATAGACCAAAAGGCGACCAGTCGCGGGCGATAGAAAAGCTGGTGAAGAACTTGGAGCTAAGGGGGGTTCAGGTCCCTTTTCTCTAAATTGACGCGGGAAAGGCGTTAGGCGTATTTTTGTGGCACTTTTGCCATATCAACTCGCTATCTCGAAAATCTTTTTTACCAAACCTGTTCGTGCATAAAATGCGCGAGTAATGGGACGGCGTTCTCCTGTTCGCGAATTTACACCACCCGTTCCTTTCGTCCTCGCCTGTATCCACTTTCCGTCTTTTCCTGTAAGCGCGGCGAATCCCTTTTTGATAAGCTTTGCGCGAATAAAATCATAGTCAGCCTTTATCTTTTTAATGAGTTTGTCATCCTCGGCAAAATCCAAGCTTGCAACACTTAATAATCTTGACCCTTTTGCATTTAAGCCATCCCACTGAACCGCGCAAAACACAACGGTTTTTAGCTTTGCCCAAACATGGCTTTCAAAAAAAGAATGGGCTTTTAATTCTTTAGGATTTATCATTGTGATCGCCATTGTTTCCTTCGGCACAAGAACACCGCCTACCTTATGAAAAGCAACTGATTTTAATTCGTAGGTAAGCCCGTTCGGCGCTTTTGATACATTTGTTTGAAGTCCCGCCAACCGCTCCAAAACAAGCCCCTTCCAGCCCTTGTTCTGTTTACCGTTCAAATAAGGATTGATTCCAAACTGCGGTGCGAGTTCGGCAAGGTCTTTGCCGATATATTTTTTCAGATTTTTGATTGCGGTTGCGCGAGTTACGATTTTCATGATTTCTATATCTTATTTTTTATACTGCGATCGAGTTCCTCGAATCGCTTAATTGATACATCAAGATATTTCGAATCGGTGTCTATGCCGACAAATTTCCGACCCAAAAGATAGGATGCGATGCCGGTAGTTGAGCTGCCCGCAAAAGGATCTAAAACTATGTCTCCTTTATTGGTGCTGGCGAGTACGATACGTTTTAGTAAATCCTCTGGTTTCTGCGTAGGGTGTTTTCCGAATTTCTTTTCAGGTGTTTTAGGGGTACCCACACTCCAAACCGCCCCAATCTCTGGATTTTTAGATTCCATAGCCCATACCGAACGCATTTGCAAATTTGGCTTTTTAATGAAATCTTCGGGCCAATCGCCATTTTTCATTAGATCGTAATTAAAGGTATGCTTTGCTTTTTTGTCTTTTCTAGCCCAAACCAATGTTTCGTGGCTCGCGGTAAAAAAACGGCAACTTAGGTTGGGGGAGGCGTTCGGCTTAAACCAAGTAATATCGTTAAGGATATGGAATCCAGCTGCTTGCAGCGCAAAACCGCATTGATAAATAGAATGGTAAGTGCCGCTAATCCAAATCGTACCGCTCGGCTTCAAAACCCGCTTTACCGCTTTTATCCAGTTAAGATGAAACTCAAAATCTTTCTTCAGCCCGTTACTTTTATCCCACTCTCCTTTATTAACGCTTACGCGCCGCCCAGCATGAACACTAAAACCACCGTTAGATAAAAGATAAGGTGGATCGGCGAAAACCATATCTACTGAATTTTCCGGCATACCGGCAAGAATGTCTAAGCAGTCAGCATGATAAAGTTTAAATTTAGGATTATCATAATACAGTTTCTGTTTATTATTGCCCTCCTTTTGTTCTGGGACAACTTTCTTTCTTTGCACCAACTTACCAATTAACTGGGTTTCATTGGTAATAGGTATAACTGAATATTTTGGATTCTCGGGTTTTAAAAACTTATACGGGGGCCTGGCTTGGGAGATATATCGCTTAACAGTAGTGCCGTCAGGCATTTGAGCTAAAACTATATCACCAGAGGAAAACTTAGTATCCCGTTTAATCAGAATTAAATCCCCATCATTTATACCCGCGTTAATCATGGAGTCGCCCATAACCCTAACAATCATTACGTCGTCAGCAATAGTTTCAACATCTTTTGATAGCGGCTGCCACGCACCAACCTCCTCAATAGCTTCAGTAAAACTACCGGCAGAAGTCGTACCGACAACTGGAACTAACGGCCTAGCATTTATCGCTTCATAGCCCCTCCGAAGGATTTTAATCCCGCGGGCCGAACCCTCCTCTCTGCGGATAAAATTATTTTCTTCCATTCTGAAAAAAATATCTAAAAGAGCTTGGTTTGAAGAAATCTTTAATTTCTCTCTAAGCTCGCTAAAAGAAGGGGGGAAACCGGCGATGATTAAGCTATCGTAGATAATTTCTAAAACCTCTTTTTGTCTTTTTGTGATAGATTTTTTCCCCATATTAAAATATTTTAACTGACCAATTGGTCAGGCGTCAACACTGACTTATCCACAGATATTTACAATAAAAATACTAGAGAATATTAATTCTTGAATTAGTGTTAAAATACATATATAATATCTTGTATGTTTGAGCTGGCTTCGAGCTACGAACCAAGAGGCGACCAGCCGCAGGCAATAGAAAAGCTGGTCAAAAACCTGAATGCGGGGCAAAAGCATCAGGTGCTTTTGGGCGTGACGGGAAGCGGCAAAACCTTCACCATGGCCAAAGTTATAGAAAAGACGAACAGGCCCACCCTGATAATCTCCCACAACAAAACCTTAGCCGCCCAGTTATACCAGGAATTCAGGGAATACTTTCCCAATAACGCGGTCCACTATTTCGTTTCATACTACGACTACTACCAGCCTGAAGCATATATCCCCCAGTCGGATACATATATAGAAAAGGATGCCAGAATCAATGAACAGATAGACAGGTTGAGGCATGCTGCCACCCAGGACCTTTTAAGCAGAGACGACGTGATAGTGGTAGCTTCGGTTTCCTGTATTTACAACATCGGCAATCCGGATTCCTACAGTAAGGTTTCCCTGGAATTGAGGCCGGGAAAGAAAATAAAAAGGAAGGATTTATTAAACCATCTGGTTTCTCTCCAGTACCAGAGAAACGACATCGACTTTAAGCCAGGAACCTTCAGGATAAGGGGCGGCCTAATCGACGTCTACCTGGTTACGGGCGAAGAAATATTAAGAATAGAAATGGGAGCGGATAAAATAGAAGGGATGTCCGTTTCCCTCCCCTCTCCGGCAGCTGAGTTTAAAAAAATCAGCTCTGCCTACCACTTGTTCCCCGCCCAGTTTTGGGCCACTCCCCAGGAGAATATAAAAATTGCTCTGGAAAATATCGATTCGGAGATGGAAGCGCAGGTAAAAAAACTAAAAAGGGAGGGGAAGCTGGTTGAGGCCCAGCGGCTAGAGAGAAGAACCAGATACGACATGGAAATACTGAAGGAGACGGGTTCCTGCCACGGAGTGGAAAACTACTCCAGGCAACTGGAATTCAGAAAGCCCGGCCAGGCCCCCTATTCCCTTTTAGATTACTTTAAAAAAGACTTTCTCATTTTCATAGACGAATCCCACATGACCATACCCCAGATAAGGGCTATGTCGGTCCAGGATAGGGCCAGAAAAAACACCTTGATTGAATACGGCTTCCGCCTGCCATCGGCCCTGGACAACAGGCCCTTAACTTTTGAGGAGTTTCAAAAAAGAATCCCTCAGGCGGTTTACGTTTCAGCCACTCCTTCAGATTTTGAAAAGGAAAAGGCCGGAGAGAAAAATATCGTCGAGCAGCTCATCCGGCCCACCGGGCTAATAGAGCCTTCTATTGAAATCCGTCCCACGGAAAACCAGGTTAAAGACCTGATAGCTGAAGTTAAAAAGAGAGTGGAAAACAAGCAGAGAATCCTGGTGGTTACTCTGACCAAAAGGCTGGCCGAAGCCCTGGCCGACTACCTGACCGAAGAAGGAATTAAAACTCAGTGGCTCCATGCGGAAGTCAAAACGTTAAAAAGGCCCCAGATATTAAGAGACCTCAGGGAAGGAAAGTTCAGCGTCCTGGTGGGAATAAATCTCTTAAGAGAGGGGCTGGACCTTCCGGAGGTGGGGCTGGTGGCTATTTTAGACGCCGATAAGGAAGGATTTTTAAGGAACGAAACCACTTTGATTCAAACCATGGGGAGGGCGGCCCGCCACCCCAAGGGACACGTTATAATGTACGCGGACAAGAAGACCAAATCCATGAAAGCGGCAATAAAGGAAATCGAAAGAAGAAGGAAAATTCAGGAAGATTACAATAAAGCCCATAACATCACCCCCGAAGCCATAGTTAAAGCCATAAGGGACTGGCCCTTTGCTTCAGCAAAGGAAAAAGAAACGGCTGAGGTGGAATTCGGAGCGGTTAACGACATAAAGCTGCTGGAAAAAGAAATGAAAAAAGCCGCCCAGAACCTGGACTTTGAAAGAGCGGCTGAATTAAGGGACATGATAGCCAAGCTGAAGACCGATTGACCTTAAAAGGCAAAGAGAGTATTCTACTGATAACCAAAAAGACCTTTAAAAAAATATAGGAGGGATGAGATGTATATAATAGGAATCGAGCCTGCGCTGCCAAAACCCCACTATTTAAGCAATCTCCATCTGATTAGGGTAGGACTGCCCAGCCTGCTGACCGACTTGAGGAATAAGGGCCATCAGGTAAAGCTGTTCATGGAAGAAGTCCAGGACATCGACGAAGAAGAGCTGCGGAAGGAGGCTAAAAAGGCCGACCTTATCGCTATCTCCACCTTATCTGGAACCCATCCTCGGGGACTGGACTTGGCGAGAATTATCAAAGAAGAAACAGACAGCCCCGTTGTAATGGGAGGTCCCCATGTCTCCCTGGCTAAAGACCGCCAGGAGGCCCTACATCATGGGGCGGATTACATCGTCAGATTCGAGGGCGAAACCGTTTTTCCCGAACTAATCAAAGCCATCGAGAGAAAAGAAGGATTGGAAAAAATAGAAAACCTCATTTATCTGGAAAACGGCGCCGTCAGGGAAAATCCGGTTTCCAGAAAACCCGTCGACCTGAACGACTATCCTTTCCCGGACTTTTCTCTGGTAGAGGGATGGCGGAACAGCTACATGCTTCCCATGGAAACTTCGAGGGGCTGCCCCTATCGCTGCACTTTCTGCTGCGTCCATAAAATGTTTCCTGAAATGAGATTCCGCAGCCCTGAAAGCGTGGTCGAAGAGATAAAAAGGGTTGGCCCGAAATCGGTCTTTTTCGTCGACGACAACTTCGCCATAGACATGGAAAGGAGTAAAAAAATCCTTTCTTTGATGCTCCAGAAGCTCGACAAAATACCCAGATGGGGAGCCCAAGTCAGGGCCAGCGTCGCCAAAGACGAAGAATGGCTGAGGCTGGCAAAGCTGACCCGCTGCCAGTTCCTCTGTATCGGCTTCGAATCGGTCAACGCCGATTCCCTTAAAGAGATGCATAAAGGCCAGAGCCTGGAGGAAATAGAGGGGCATCTTTCCCTCTTCAGGGAAAGGAGAATGCTGGGAGCGGTCCACGGCTCTTTCGTCTCCGGCTTCGACTCCGACGATAAGCACACCGCCCTGAAAACCGCCGACTGGGCCAGAAAGCAGGGCATCCATTCTGTTCAAATATGGGTGCTGGCTCCTCTGCCGGGCACCGAGCTGAGAGAAAAACTGGAAAAACAAAACAGGCTCCTGAGCTTGGACCCCAGGGACTGCGACGGCACCAGAGCTACTTTTCAGCCCGCCAAAATGTCAGCCTTTGAACTCCAAAAAAGCGTGTTTAAAGGCATGAAGAGATTCTACTCGCTGAAAAACCGCCTGTTGGCAACCTTTAAAGGAATAGCCGGCGTGGCCAGGGATTATGCCCTGGACGTTTCCGAAACCAAAGAGCTCTGGAGGGAGAACTTCAAGGAAACCGTGGTCAAGTGGTACGGACGAAAAATCGTTAAAAGCATAGAAAAGAGAACCAAGGAGTACTTAAAAAAACTGAAGATATAAAGAATAAGGCGCAAGGAAAACCCTTGCGTCTTTTTGTTTTCTCTGGTAAATTGTACTTGTTATGCCAATTACCAAATCCGCAAAAAAGGCCCATCGGCAGAGCGTTAAAAGAGCCGAAAGGAATCTGGGCTACAAAAAGAGAATAAAAGACCTCGTTAAAGAGATCCGCTCTTTGGCTGACCAGAATAAAATAAAAGAAGCTAAAAAGCTTCTTCCTCAGCTGTACAAAACCCTAGACAAGGTTGCCAAGGCCGGCTACATCAAGAAAGGCAACGCCGACAGAAGAAAGTCCAGGCTCACTAAGATGCTGGATAAAAAGGAGCGCTAAATCTCGGCGATCAACAGATCTAAAGCGGTTCCGGCTTCCAATTTTCCCGTCTTAATACTGAAATCTGCCCGAAATATTTTCCGGTAGATTTTTTTTAATTCATCCAAACTAAACTGCGCCGCCTGCTGGGCGCTTTTTCTGGCCACAAAGGGATGCATTTTTAACTGGCTTAAAGGCCTTCCTTTCTCCAATAAATCTTTGATTTCCAGAATATTGCGGAACTGATAATTAATCATCGAAAGAAGGTATAAGGGATTGTCGCCTTTTTCCAGGTGCTTATGGATTAAGTCAAAGGCCTGTTTTTTGTCCCTTTGGGCAATAGCGTCGATTGTCCTGAAAATATCCGTTTCTATTTTCGGCTTCACTAAAAGATCGACGTCTCCGCTCTCCACTATTCCCCCTTTCTTATAAGCCGCCATTTTCATTATTTCATTCGAAAGCTGCCAAAGGTCATTGCCCGTATGGACAATTAGTTTTTCTATAACCCCGGAGGCGGCTTTCAGTCCGTAGCTCTCCATCTCTTTTTGCGCCCAATTCCTCAGCTTTGCTCCGGTTAAAAGAGAAAACTCCTGGACCTTGGCGTTGGCTTTTAAAAATTTGGCTAGGGAATCCTTGGCCGGAAGCTTTTTTTCTTCGGTAAAAATAATCACGTCGTCTGAAACTGAAAACTTTTTACCCTCATCCAAAAAAGAATCTTTGAAATCCTGGTTTAAAAAAACGTCTTTTAAAACCACTAACTTCTTTTCTTTAAACATCGGCGTCTGGCGGAATTCTTCCTTGAAAGCCTGATAGCTTAATTTGGCTCCTTCGAACGACTTGAAATTAAAACCGCTGGAATTTTTCTTCCGGTAATTTTCGACTATCTCGCTCAGCTTTTTTTTCAGCCTGTAGCTGTCTTCTCCGTGTAGAAAAATAATCATATTTTTTGGCACCTGGGGCAGAAATGAGCGCTTCTCCCGCCGACTTTAATTCTCTTAATTTCTCCTCCGCATCGGGAACATTTTTCCCCTTCCTTTCGGTAAACCTTTCTTTCGTCGTCATATCCTCCTTTTTCCCCTAAGGGAGTCCGGTAATCGGAAAAGGATTCTCCCTGAAGTTTAACCGCCAGGGGCAGTATCTTCCCTATAGCTTTATATATCCTCCCGAGCTCGCCCTCTGATAATTCCGAGGCTTTCTTCAAAGGATGGACCTTAGCTTCCCAAAGAATCTCGTCAGAATAAATATTGCCTATGCCGGCGATAACGGAAGGATCCATCAGCACCTGCTTTATCTTCCTTGTTTGTCCCTTAAGCTGCTTTTTGAATTTAGCAAAGGTAAAATCTTTTTCCAAGGGCTCCGGCCCAAGCCCTTTCATTCCTTCCGACTCTTTCAGCTTGTCTGAGTCCCAAAGTTCGACTTTGGCGAACTTCCTTAAATCAGACAAGGCCATCATCGAACCGTCCTTGAAAATAAATATCAAATGGATATAGCTATTGTTTTTATCGGATAAGGGTCCCTGAGGCGGCTGCCAGCTGCCCCTTTCTTTCTTCCACTTCCCCACCAAAAGGTGCCCTGTCATTTTCTGATGGACCAAAAGCGTTTTTCCTTCCGATAAATCAAATAAAACGTTTTTGGCCCGGCGCCTGACGTTTAATATCTTTTTCCCTTTAAGCTCCTTTTTAAAATCGTCGAAGCTTTTTGGTTTTTTGACCGTTTTTTTCCAATCGGACCAAACATCAAAAAAAGTCCGGCCTCTAACCTTCTTTTTTAAATATCTGACTGTTGTTTCTACTTCCGGTAATTCTGGCATATAAAGCTGGCCCCCGATTAAGGAAGGCGGTCGATTAAGCTGTAAAATTCCATTTCCTTGAGAATCTTGGCTGCCGCTGTTTTGTCATACCCCTCCCATCGGCAATTCTCAAGGCTGAAGTCCAGGGGAACGTCCTTTTTTATTTCAGCCAGTTCCCTGCTGAAAAAAGCTCCCTCCTTGTTTTCCACCAGCTTTTCCCTGATTTTGCCTTTTATTAAAGCAATATTGTCGTAAATATTTTCCAGGGTCTTGTATTCCATCAGCAGGCTCAAAGCAGTTTTTTCTCCTATGCCCGGAACGCCGGGGATATTGTCTGAAGCGTCTCCTTTCAGGGCACGGAGGTCCAAAAGCTGGCTCGGCTCCAATCCCTGGTATTTTTCCTTAACCATCTCCTCATCGTAAAGTACGATATCTTTCACCCCTTTCCTGAGATTGTAAACTTTAGTTTTTTCGTTCACCAGCTGCATGGTATCGGTATCGCCGCTGAGAATAATAACCTCCAGGCTGGGATTTTCTTTCGGGGCAGCCTCGGCAATAGTGCCTATCAGATCATCAGCTTCAAATCCTTCTTTCCCGAAAACAGGAACCCCGAAAACAGGCAAAAGCTCTTTTACTCTGGCTATCTGCCGCCCGAGGTCTTCGGGAAGAGGGGGGCGCTTGGCCTTATAGTCCTCGTATTTTTCGTGCCTGAATGTGGGGCCTTTTACATCAAAACAGGCGACCGCGAAATCGGGCTTGAATTCCCTGAGGGCCCTTAAAAAAACCAAAAGAAAGCCGTAAACAGCTCCCACCGTCTCCCCTTTTTCCGTAGTCAAAGGAGGGAGGGCGTGATAGGCCCGGTGAATGACGGAGTTGCTATCTATAATAAGGAGTCTTTTGTCTTCCATGGTGTTATTCTAGCACAAATAAAAAAGGAGCCGAAAAGGCTCCTTTATGTCTTGTCTCCTAACTCCAAAAGCTTGTCTTCCAGATATTCAATTGCTCCCTCCTTGGGAATATCTTTGGAATTGATTTTTTCTTCGGCAATATTAATTTTGACCTGGTTGTAGAGGCGAGGAGCCGTTACCATTCCTTTCTGGCCGGCCCTTTTGGGTATAATCTTCTCTCCGCCTTCCGTCCAGACAAAAACAATGTCGAAGTCAGCGTCTTTAAACAGCCTTTTTATCCCCTGGGGAAACCTGGCTATTTCCTTGCCCTTTAGAGAAACCTTAGAGCCTCTCTTTTCTTTTGCCGTGGAAGTCCTGCCGGCTTCGGGAAACAGAATTAATATTCCTCCCCGCTCTAAATGGGGGAGGATTCGCTCTTTAACCGCTTTCAGCTCCTCCCTTTTATTCCCCCGCTCTATCGGTATGCAGGCTTTCCTGAAGGGATAGAACCACCATTTGTCATAATAGTTTCTTTTGTCGGGCGTGGAAAAGGGCAGCAGCTTTAAGGAAAACAGAAATGCGGGAAACTGCAGGAGCGGCAGCAAAAGCGGCTCGCACAAAGAGGGGTGGTTGGAAACAACCAGGACTCCCTTGCCCTGCGGATTGAATTTCCCTCTCTTCCAGCCCTTCACTAATATTCTTTCTTTAAAAATCTTTCTTCTCAGCAGCCAGAAACAAAAACCCAATACCAGCATATTCAGCCAAAGTACAATCATATTCTCCTCCTTTTTAATGTGCGGAAACTTTTATCTTTCTCGTGTCTTTATCGATAAATTCAAATTTTAAAAATATTGAACCCTTTGGCAGCAGATTCTTAGTCTTATCGGCCCATTCGGCGGCAACAATGTTCGCGGGGTCGGCGGCTATTTCCCTAAATCCCAGCTCTGCCAGATCCTTGGCTCCCCCTATCCTATAGCAGTCAATGTGGTAAAAAAAATCGAAGGGGGCCTTCTTTTTGATTTTAAACTTTTTTAATATTACGAACGTCGGGCTCAAAACCCTTTCTTTTATTCCCAGCCCTTTAGCAAAACCCTGGAGAAAAGTCGTTTTTCCTCCTCCGAGATCTCCAATAAGGCCCAAAACCCTGGATTTATCGCCCTCTCCGGCCTTAAGCACTTCCTTTGCCAAGGCCTCTCCCAGCTTCCTTGTCTGGAAAGGGCTTCTTGTTAAATATTCAAGCTTCATAGTAGAATAAAGGGATTTGACTTTTCGAATAAGTTAAGCTAATTTAATATAACTTACATGGAGGCTTTAACCCAAGCAAAAAACGTAATCCTGGGGTCTCAAAGCATTTTGATTCTCCCCTCCCCCGAATCTCAAGGGGACAGCATTGGAGCTGGCCTTGCGCTTTTTTTTACTTTAAAGAAACTGGGTAAAAATGTAAACATGCCGATGGGGCCCCTTCCCGAAAGGCTCGGATTCCTTTCAAAGATGGAAGAGGAAAACAAAGACTTTATTATTTCCGTAAATACCAAAAAATCCCCGATATCTAAAATGCGCTACGAAAAAGAGGGGGACGAGCTTAAAATATACCTTACTTCCGAAGACGGATACCTTTCTCCCGAAAACGTCCGGCTTATGGGCCAGACGATAAAACCCCAAGAAAACCAAATCCCCGACCTGGTTATAACCCTGGGCGCCGACTCCCTTGAATCTTTGGGGAAAAGCTTTAGCGAAAACATCCAAATTATTTCCGAAGCCGCCGTTTTGAACATAGACAACCAGGCCCTCAACGAAAACTTCGGCGACATCAATTTGGTGGATATCACATCCTCTCTGTCCGAAACGGTTCTTTCTCTGGTAGAATCAATAAACGGGGAGACGGAGCCCAAAACCGCCACGGCTCTTTTAACGGGAATCGTCTGGTCCTACCAAAATTTCAGAAACCCTAAAACAAGGCCGAAGACATTTGAGGCGGCTGCCAAGCTTATAGAAAAGGGGGCCGACCATCAAAAAATAGTCTTTCATCTCTATAAACAGAAAAACGTTCCCCAAATAAAGCTGCTGGGCAGAATATTGGAAAAGCTGGAACTCAATGAAGGAAAGCAGATGTACTCCGCCGCCCTAACAGAAAAAGATTTTCAGGAGTGCCGGGCGACTTCCAAAGATCTGGCTTTCGCCGTTGAGGAGCTTAAATTCAATTTCAGATATCTTCCCAATTTGCTGGTCCTCTGGGAGAGCCACGCTTCTCCGGTGGTAATCAAAGGAGTGTTCTGCTCGCCCAGCCAGGAACTGGTCAACAGGCTCCTGGAGAACTTTGAGGGAAACTCCAAAGGAGGCAGCGCCTTATTTCTAGTCAGAGAAAACGACTTAAATTCGGCAAAAGAAAAAATACTTAACATAATTTGAAAATATGGCAGACATTGCCGGGCAAGTAAAAATTCCATCCGAAAAATTCGAAGCAGTTAAAAAGTCGGTTGGAAATATTTCGGATTTCAAAAAAGAGGTGGAAGCGGCTGCAGGCCAGAAAACCACCGAATTCTTGGGATTGATTTTCGGAGGAGCCCTGGTTTTAGACACCTCGGACATCCACCTGGAACCGAGCGAAGAAACCACTAAAATAAGGGTCAGGCTGGACGGTATCCTTCAGGACGTTGCCGAGCTTAAAAATTCCGTCTACGAGCCGCTTCTCTCCAGAATCAAGCTGCTCTCCGGGGTGAAGCTGAACGTTTCCGACCGGCCCCAGGACGGCAGATTTTCCATAGTCGTCCCGGATAAAGATAAAGAGGTTGAAATAGAAATCAGAACATCCACTCTCCCCTCCGAACACGGAGAAACCGTGGTCTTGAGGGTGCTAAATCCCAAGAACCTTATCGAAATGGAAGCTTTGGGCCTCAGGAAAGACCTTATGGAAACTTTTAATAAGGAAATAAAAAAGCCCAACGGCATGATTATAGTCACCGGCCCCACGGGTTCCGGTAAAACAACCACCCTTTACGCCTTTTTAAAGAAGATACAAAATCCGGAAATAAAAATAATTACCATCGAAGACCCTATTGAATACCACCTTGACGGGATATCTCAAACCCAGGTTCAAAAGGATAAGGGGTATGATTTCGCCAGCGGGCTGAAATCTGTAATGAGGCAGGACCCGGACGTCATTCTGGTTGGAGAGGTTAGGGATTTGGAAACCGCCCAGACCGCCCTGCAAGCGGCCTTAACCGGCCACCTGGTCTTTACCACCCTGCATACCAACGACGCCGCCGGAACAATTGCCAGACTGATCAGCTTGGGGGCCGAACCCTCCAATATCGGGCCGGCCGTTAATATGGCCGTAGCCCAAAGATTAGTTAGAGAAGTTTGCAAAAAATGCGGCAAATTAAGAGCTCCTACCGAAGCCGAATTGATAAAAATAAGGGAGGGATTAAAGGGTCTTCCTAAGGGCGTCGATGTCCCGAAGACAGACTCTGTTAAAATCCCCGAAGCAAAAGGGTGCGAGGAGTGCAACAATACCGGCTACCGCGGAAGAGTGGGAATTTTTGAAACATTCCAAGTAGACGACGAAATGGAAAAATTCATCCAGGAAAAGCCCTCTATCGCCGCCCTGAGAAAAAAAGCCATAGATATGGGCATGGTAACAATGAAGCAAGACGGGATAATAAAAGTTTTAAAGGGAGTGACTACGCTGGAGGAAGTAGAAAGGGTCGTGGGAGATTGAAAATAAAAAAAACAGCCCTGAAGCTGGGGGCTGACTCTAGCTTGGGAACTTAAAGTTTAGAATATCTTCGAGGAACAGTCTAGTCGAAACCGGACTGTCCGAACTAAAAGATATTCCTACCCCCAGCTTCAGACCTGTTTTTAATTCTTACCATTTAAAACGGCAATGCCTTATTATAATCTATCATGAAAGATTTGTCAAGACCCACCGAAACTAAAGCGGCTCCGGACGACCAAAACCTGGATTTAACCCTCAGGCCGAAAGACTGGGCGGAATACGTCGGCCAAGAGAAAGTAAAGAGGAATTTGAGGATAATAATCGATGCCGCGAAGAAAAGAGGCGAGGCGGTAGACCACCTCATGTTTTACGGTTCGGCCGGACTCGGAAAAACCACCCTCGCCCACCTTATAGCAAAAGAAATGGGATCTAATATAAGGGTGGTTACCGGACCAGCTATAGAAAAAGCGGGAGACCTGGCCGCCATTCTTACTAATCTTTCCGAAGGAGACGTTCTGTTTCTGGATGAAATCCACCGGCTCAATAAATTAATAGAGGAATACCTTTATCCCGCCCTGGAAGACTTCAGGCTTAATCTTGTTATAGGCAAGGGCCCGATGGCCAGAACCATGAGTCTTGATTTACCCCGCTTTACTCTTATCGGAGCCACCACCAGGCTGGCCCTTTTAAGCTCCCCCCTAAGGAACCGCTTCGGAGCTACCTTCCAGTTGAATTTTTATTCTCCCGAAGATATTGAAAAAATCATCTACCGCTCAAGCGAACTTTTGAATATAAAAACGGATGCTGAGGCAGCCTCCCTTATTGCCCGATGCTCCCGCTGCACCCCCAGGGTAGCCAACCGCCTCTTAAAGAGAATCCGGGATTTTGCCCAAGTGGAAGGAAAAGGAATAATTACTCTTAATATAGCCAAACAAGCCCTGGGATTTTTGGAGGTAGACGAGATGGGGCTGGAGCCGGGAGACAGGAGAATACTGGATGCCATAATCAATAAATTCCAGGGAGGGCCCGTAGGGCTTCAAACCCTGGCTGCCGCCACCTCGGAAGAACAGGACTCCATATTGGATATTTACGAACCCTATCTGCTCCAGGTTGGATTTTTAGAAAGAACGCCGAGGGGAAGAATAGCTACCAAAGCGGCCTATCATCATTTAGGAATAAAGCATCAAGGCGAACAAAATCTCTTATGAGGGTCCCGGGAATTATCTTTCTTTTTTTAGCTGGACTGACTTCAGCTAGTTTTATTTGCGCAGAAGAAACAATCGACATTAACTCGGCTCCGCTTGAAGAATTAACTAAAATCATCCATATTGGAGAAGCGAGAGGGCAAGAGCTGATTTCCCTAAGGCCGTTCTATTCCTTGGACGACCTGGACAGAATAAACGGAATCAGCCAGGGGCGCGTTGAGGACATTAAAGAACAAGGCCTGGCCTGGGTGGACCCGGCCTTAAAGCCGGAAACCGAAACGGCCGAGGCCTCGCTTCAATCATACGAAAACCGAAGTCCGTCAACCGCTGATCCGGGACCATTAGAATCAGACCCCGAGGCTAACCCAAAAGAAGAACTTGCAGAAAATAAAAATCGCCGGACAGACAACCCCCCTCCCCTCTCTATCTATCTAGGAGCCGGCATAATAGCGGCTTTCTCGGGAACAACAATCTTAATACTTAAAAAGAAATCAAAAAAGGAGTATAATAATATAGAACTATGAGCGGACATTCACACTGGGCCAGCATTAAACACAAGAAGGGAGCTGCTGACGCCAAGCGTAGCAAGCTGTTTTCGAAATTGGCCAGGGAAATAACCATAGCTGCCAGAGAAGGCGGCGGCGACATCACTTTCAATTCCAAGTTGAGAATGATGGTCGATAAAGCCAAATCCCTGAACATGCCCATGGAAAACATCGAAAGATCCATTAAGAAGGGCACGGGAGAAATAGAAGGGGAACAGCTGGAACCGATTATCATAGAAGCCTACGGCCCCGGAGGAGTGTCCCTTATTATCGAGGGCATCACCGACAATAAAAATAGAACCCTTGGGGAGGTAAAAAAGATATTGAACGAGCGCGGAGGGAAAATGGTGGCTGAGGGGGCAGTTAAGTGGATGTTTGACAGGAAAGGCATTATCGAAATAGACACTTCCAAGTCAGACAAAACCAAGGACGACTTGGAGATGCTTGCCATTGAGTCGGGGGCCGTCGATACCAGCTGGGACAATGAAACCCTGGAGGTGCATACCAACCTTGAAGACTTAGAGAAGGTCAGAAAAGCTCTGGAGGAAGCAGGCATCCAAGCGGAATCGGCTTCTCTTGGCTGGATAGCCAAAGAAAACATAGAGATAGGAGAAAAAGATAAAGAAAACTGTCAAAAGCTCTTTGAGGCTTTAGATGAAAACGACGCCGTCCAGGAAATTTATTCTAACGCAAAAGAATAGCCATGATAATACTGGGAATCGATCCGGGAACGGCTACCACGGGATATGGAATTATCAAAAGGGGCAAGCCTTTGCGCTGTCTGGAATACGGCGTAATCAAGACTGAAACATCCTTCACTGACGCCGAAAGGCTGAAGAAAATAAACAAGGAGGTTGCCGGGATAATCAAAAAACACGGCCCTTCAATTATAGCAGTAGAAAGCCTTTATTTCTTTAAAAACCTTAAAACCGCCATGCCTGTCAGCCAGGCCAAGGGGGTTATATTGCTGGCTGCGGCCCAAAAGAACCTGCCTATCAGGGAGTTTACCCCTCCCCAGGTAAAAATGGCCGTAGTGGGATACGGCAAAGCCGATAAAAACCAGGTGCAGAAAATGATTAAGCTCATATTAAAGCTGGATAAGGAGCCCAAGCCCGACGACGCGGCCGACGCCCTGGCGGTGGCGGTGTGCTGCGCAAGCCACCTGGACGCCGACGAACGCCTTTTAGGGTCTTGACAGTTTCCCTCAGACCCTTATAATAGTCTTGTAGAACCGAAACCTGGTTCTTTTTTAAAAGGCCCAGGCAAAGGTCGATAAAAACTGAAAATATCATAGAAACATGTTTTACGAGAAAGTTAACACTTTCGTCTCTGAGGACACTCCTGAAGAGGAGACTCCTGAGACTCCCGAAGTGCCCGCTGAAGGCGGAGAAGAGGGAGAAGAGGTAGGAGGCGAAGAAATGTAAAACAAAAACCCCCGCCGTTCAGGCGGGGTTTTTTGTTAGGTTAAATTATTTTAACAAACCTTCTTTTTCCTACCTGGATAACGGCCCCCTTCTTGATATCCACTGTTTCCTGCCAATCGCGCCGGGCCTTTCCGTCTATCTTTACTCCTCCCTGCTCCACCAGCCGCCGAGCCTCTGCCTTGGAAGGGGCCATGCCGGCTTCTATAAGCAATTCCATTATATTCATGCTTTTCCTGGATATTTTCACTTCGGGAAACTCGGAAGGCGCCTGCTTCTGCCTGAACACCCGGTCAAACTCTCTGTCTGCCCTTGAGGCGGCCTCCTCGCCGTGATAAATCCCTACTATTTCCCCGGCTAGCTTTCTTTTTAACTGCGACGGATTTACTTTCTTTTTATTTAAATCATTCTCGTATTCAAGGATGTCTTCCTGAGAGACTTCTGTTAGATTCCGGAAATAGGAGATTATCAGCTCGTCGGGGATGGACATTATCTTTCCATACATCTCTTCGGGGGTGTCGTCCAGCCAGACGCAGTTGCCGGAAGACTTGCTCATCTGCTTGCCGTCCGTCCCCAGTATCATCGGAGTAGTCATAACGAACTTTTCTTTTCCCTTCATTTTTTCCATCAATTCCCTGCCTATGAGCATATTGAATACCTGGTCGGTGCCGCCCACCTCCAGATCCACGTCCATAGCAACCGAATCATAGCCCTGTAATAAAGGATAGAGGGTTTCATGGAGCCAAACGGTCTCCCCCTTATTCAGCCTCCTTTGGAACATATCTCTTTGAAAAAGCTTCACCGCTGAAATATTGGAGGCGATGTCCAGTATTTCCTTCAGTCCCAGCTTTAACAGCCAATCTCCGTTGTATTTTATTTTCACCTTGGAAAAGTCCAATATTTTCGAGGCCTGCTTCTTCCAGGTTTTTATATTCTCTTTTATCTCTTTTTCCGTTATTTTCGGCCTTAGACTGTCCCTTAAGGAAGGGTCTCCCGCCAATACGGTCCCGGTTCCGAATACCACGATGACTTCATGTCCTAAGTCGGCAAACTGCTGAAGTTTTCGGAGAGGTATGCTGTGGCCCAAATGAAGCTTCTTGCTGGTAGGATCTATGCCGTTATACAGCCTTATTTTTCTTTTCTTCATTAAAGAAGCCAGGCCTTCCTTGGTCGGCAACACTTGTTCTACTCCCTTGGTTAAAACTTCCTCTATTTTTTTAGAATCGCTGTTCATTAGATTAAATTTATCACCTAATCGGCCTTATGACAAGTTTAGGTTTATTTGAAAAAATCTTAAAGAATGTTATAATTGGCAACGAGGCAAAGAAACAAAGATTCTGCTAATTTATGGCAAAACGCAAAACGCGGCGCCGTTTCTTCAATAAAGAAAATAAGTGGCATCTGGCCCTGAAAATAATTTTGGGCTGTTTTTTGTTTTCTGTTTTTTTCGTGGCTGCCGTTTTCGTCTATTTTGCCAAAGACCTTCCCAGGCCGGAGCTATTCACGGAAAAACCCTTCGTTCTGCCGACTAAAATATACGACAGCAAGGGAGAAACCCTTCTTTACCAAATATACGGAGAAGAAAAAAGAACCGTGGTTTCTTTGGACCAAATATCCGATAACCTTGAACAGGCCGTTTTAGCGGCGGAGGATTCTAATTTTTACAACCATTTTGGCTTGGATATAGAAGGAATAATGCGCTCTGTTTTTAAGAATATACAAACAGGGACATTGAATTATGGCGGGTCTACCTTAACCCAGCAACTAATAAGGTCCAGCTTTCTTACCCTGGATAAAACTGCTAGCAGGAAAATAAAAGAAATTATTTTATCTTTAGAGCTCGAAAGAAGATACTCTAAAGACGAAATATTAAGTTTTTACCTAAACCAGGTTCCTTTTGGCTCTAATTGCTACGGAGTGGAAGCAGCTTCTCAAACGTTTTTTAATAAGCCTGCAGCCGATGTCTCCCTGGAAGAAGCGGCTCTCTTGGCTTCCTTGATAAACGGAACAACCAGGTTTTCTCCTTATGGAAGCCACGTGGACGAGCTTTATGCTAGAAGAGATTACGTTCTGGATAGAATGGTTGCCTTGAAATATATAACGGAAGACGAGGCTAATGAAGCTAAAGAAGGAAAGGCTGAATTCGCGGAATCTACCAATCCCATTAAAGCGCCTCACTTCGCCCTTTATGTCCGCGAGTATCTGGAAGACAATTATTCCGATTACTTTTTGCAGACTAAGGGATTAAAAGTATACACTACCCTCGATTGGGAACTCCAGCAGGCGGCCGAAACCGCCATTCAAAACGGAGTTGAGCATAATAAATATTACAACGCCCATAATGCCGGACTGGTGGCTATAGACCCCAATACGGGAGAAGTCCTTGCTATGGTAGGATCGGCTAATTGGTATGAAGCGGAATCTTACCCCGAAGGCTGCATCCCCGGGAAAACCTGCTTATTTGAACCGAAACTCAACGTTACCGTTTACGGGGGAGGGAGACAGCCGGGTTCGTCTTTTAAACCCTTCGCTTATGCCAGGGCCTTTAAGGACGGCCTTACGCCAGATACCATAGTTTGGGACGTAAAAACGGAATTTAATCCTAACTGCACCTCTACTTCTATCGAAGAAAAGGATCAATTCGACGGAGACTGCTATCATCCTAAAAACTACACGGGCGATTCTTCGGGCCCCGTCACCCTCCGCGAAGCGCTGGCTCAATCTATTAATGTGCCGGCGGTAAAAGTTCTGTATCTAGCGGGATTATCCGAAACAATTGATTTAGCTAAAAGCATGGGCATTACCACCCTTAACCAGGAACCTTCCTGGTACGGACTAAGTTTGGTATTGGGGGGCGGAGAGGTCAGGCTGATAGATATGGTATCGGCTTACGGGGTTTTTGCCACCGAAGGATACAGCATCCCTCCGGTTTTTATATCAAAAATAGAAGATTCCGAGGGTAATATAATAGAAGAAAATAATCGAACTCCTAAAAAAGTCCTTGATACCCAAACAGCGAGGCTTATCAACGACGTTCTCTCGGACAACGAAGCCAGGGCTCCCCTTTTCGGCTGGAATTCCCCCCTGTATTTTCCCGGATATGACGTAGCTGTTAAAACCGGTACTACCCAGGAGTATAAAGACGCCTGGACCGTCGGCTATACTACTTCCGTTGTGGCCGGGGTTTGGGCCGGCAATAACGACGGCACGCTACCGGACCAAAAACCGGGATTGGTTCTCGCTTCCCCTATTTGGAACGAGTTTATGCAAACAGCCTTAGAACTATACCCTAGCTCGGAATTTAACGAGCCCGCCCCCGCTGAAACAGAAAAACCCGCCCTAAACGGAGAGATAGACGAAGACGATCCTCATTCTATACTCCATTATGTAGACAGGTTTGATCCTCTAGGCGACGAGCCGGAAAAACCGGAATTAAACGCCCAATACACCAACTGGGAAGAAGCTGTTAAGGCCTGGATAACAAACAACCCGGGCTGGGTTACGACGCTTTAATAGGCATTACAACGTAGAGATAATTAACATCTCCTTCCGGCCTTACTAGAGCAGGGCCCTCCTCGCCGTTCAATTCCATGATAACGTTCTTGCTTTTTATATTGTTAAGCCCGTCAATTAAAAACCTGTAATTGAAAGATATCTCAGCCTCCTCGCTGTTGTTCTGGTTTATTTTAACAGGTAGGAAGCTTTTATTCTCTCCGAGTTCGGGATTCTGAGAAAGTATTTCTATCCCTCCTTTCTTGCCGTCCACCTTTATTTTAACTTCATTACTTTTGCCGCTGAATATACTGGCGGTTTTTATTTGATTGATAAACTTATCTTTTTCAATAACCAACTGAGTTTCAAATTTTTTGGGAATAATTCCTTGATAGTCGGGGTACTCTCCCTCAATTAAACGAGAAACGATTTGTATTTCAGGGTGGTCTGTTTCGGCCATTGGATATTCAAACAATACCTGATTAGCTGATATATACATTTTCACTTTTCCCTCATATTCTGAAAGAATATTAACTATTTCTCTGGCTGATTTTTGAGGAAGAATAAACGACAAAGCTTTATTTAAGCCCTTTTCAAACCTTAATTTTTTTTCAGCAAGCCTGAAGCTGTCGGTAGTAGTAAGGCTTAATCCGTCTTTTTGAAAATTAAAACAAACTCCGGAAAGCTCGGGCCTGGCCTGATTCATAGTGGCGAAGTCCACTACTTGAGATATTCCCTCACACAATACCGAACTATTCATTTCTATAACCCCGTTATCTTCAATCGCGGGAATAATAGGGAATTCTTCCGAAGACTGCCCTTTAATTTTCGTATTGTATTCTTCGCACTGGATAGAAAGGTCTTGGTTTTTAGAATCGATGGTTATTTTTTTATCGGGAAGTAAATTCACAAAATTCATTAGGATTTTAGCCGGCACGGTAATTTCCCCTTCTTTTTCGGTTTTAACTAAAGTCCAATACTTAATTCCCAATTCTAAATCAGTAGACGATAAATTTAAAAAATTCTTCTTTACGGAAATTAAAATATTATTTAATATCGGCAGAGTTAAGTTTTTTCCAGCCACTCTCCCGACAATATTTAATCCCTTACTTAAATTTTCTTTTAGTATTATTATTTTCATATTTAATTATTATTACTATTATTACTCAACCCTTAAACTGTGGATTACCCCTATAATTACGCTTAAAAATAGGGTTACTAATATGTGAATTCTTTTGTTAATAATTATCTAATTTTAGTTGTGAATTCTTAAGATTTTTTCCTAACCTGTTTTATTCCCTGGTTTATACCTTGATTCTCCACAGGTTATTCAACAACTAATTAACACTACATCCTGTAGATTTGTTCCTTAATTAAATTAATTTCATCGGATAATCCCTCGTTTTTTTCCACCTCCTTCAGTATTTTATTGTAAGCATGGATAGCGGTGGTATGGTCTTTTCCTCCGAATTTAGTCCCTATAAAAGGGAAAGAGCTCTTTAGTTCTTCCCTTAAAAGGTACATAGCTATCTGCCTCGGTCTCACAATTTCCTTCTTCCTGGAGGTAGCAATTATATCCCTTTCTTTTACATCATAATGGAAGGAAACGGCCCTTATTATCTTTTCGGGGTTAGCCACCTTGGTCGGAGAGAAAATCAGGTTTTTTAGAAGGGTTTTAGCGGTATCTACTGTCGGAGCTTGGTTGTTGAGCTTCTGATAGGCAGCTAAGCGGTTAAGGGCTCCTTCCAGCTCCCTGATATTCCTTTGAATATTATTGGCTATATATTCTATTATATCTTCTGAAAAGTTGACTTTCTTTTCCTGGGATTTGCTCTTTAAAATAGCCACCCTTGTTTCATAGTCCGGAAGGCTGATGTCGGCTATCATTCCTCCTTCAAACCTGGATCTTAGCCGTTCCTCTAATGCGGAAATAGCCTTGGGCGGCCGGTCGGAAGACAAAATAATCTGTTTGTTTTTCTCGTACAGGCTGTTGAATATGTGAAAAAATTCTTCCTGGCTTTTTTCTTTGCCGGCAAAGAACTGAATATCGTCAATAATTAAGACGTCGATATCCTTATATAGCGACTTAAACTTATCTATATTATGGTTCTTAATGGAATTAACTATTCCTGAAGCGAATTTTTCGGAAGAAACGTATTTTACTCTTTTTTGAGAAAATTTATTTATCACCTCGTTGCCTATGGCCTGGAGCATGTGAGTTTTTCCCAGCCCCACTCCCCCGTAAACGAAAAGAGGATTATAAACCGATCCGGGATTGTTGGCTATCGCCCAAGCTGCGGCGTGGGGTAGCTCGTTAAAAGGGCCGACTATGAAATTATCGAAAGTGTAGCGGGGGTTGAGGTTGCTGTTTTTGTCTACCTTGAATTCCTGGAATTCTAGCTGGGATTCCTGGGTTTGGATATCAACCGGAGAACTGCTTATTGGCAAAGAAGGCACAGTCCCGGGCTTGGCTACGGTATATTTTACCTCCTTAATTTCTTCGTCCAGACTATGGAGAATTTTGTGTATGGTTTTATTATATTTGTTTTCCAGCCACTCCTTGGAAAAATTATTGGGAACGGCTATGACCACCTGCCCTCCTTTTTTAGACAGAATGCCGGTATTTCTAAACCAGGTGGCGAAATTAGCCTTAGAGATATTAAATTGTATCTGGGCAAGCAGCGCCTGCCATAATTCGTCTTTATTCATATTCTTACCTTAAACCGTTAAGGACCTTTTGAAAATAGTCTAAAATCGCCTGAAGCTATTATATCACACGTCAAATAAAATAAAAATGAACGTAACCGGCCCTAACCCTGTTAATAAATTGTGGAAAATGTGTTAAGAATTCATTACCCAAATAAGCTCCAATAACCTGGTTTGCCGTTTTATGGTTGTTGTGATAAGATAAATAATGTTTAATCATTAAATTACTAAAATGAGCGTAACCTACCAGCCCAAAAAAAGAAAAAGAAAAAAAGCCCATGGATTCAGGGCTAGAAGCAAGAAAGCGGGAGGGAAAAAGGTTTTGTCCAAAAGAAGAAGGAAGAAGAGGGCGAAATTAACCGTTTAATCGCATGCTGCCGGATCCCAACCGCCTTAAAAAGACCAAAGAGATAGAAAGGGTTTTTAAGGAAGGCAGGGGGCTTAAAGAGGACAGCCTGCTGCTTAAGGTGGCTCCGAACAACCTTGGGTTAACCCGCTTTGCCTTCGTGGCAGGGCAAAAGGCTTCAAAAAAAGCCGTTGAAAGAAACAAAGCCAAGAGAGTATTAAGAGAGATAATAAGGAGCAGGCTTGCCGATATTAAACCGGGGTTTGACGTAGTGATAACGGCACTCCAGGGATCGGCGGGCAAAAACTTTGAGAACCTAGAAAGGACGGTAACAAAACTTCTTAAAAAAACAGGACTGTTAAATGATTAAAGGCATCC
>Ga0265297_10003876_pt1 | contig 25802 bp, 22 predicted proteins | sample Munlanlwell13791_FD_192502 | JGI IMG/M metagenome (GOLD analysis project Ga0265297, IMG submission 192502) | Leachate microbial communities from a municipal landfill in Southern Ontario, Canada - Leachate well 137-91 | ecosystem: Engineered > Solid waste > Landfill > Unclassified | place...
CTGGTCGGCCTGGCGCTGGATGAGGGACGCATGAGATATCAGGATCTCCCGCCCGGCCTGGCCGCCCTCTCGCTGGTTCTCCACCTCGGCCTCGGCGTCGGGCTGGGCGCCCTGCACTTCCGCGCCCTCTGGTGGCAGACGCAGCGCCTCGCCCTGCCGGGGCGGCGGCACCTGATCGTGCTCGCCCTGATCGGCCGTTTCGCCCTGCTCGGCGCGGTCATGATCTTCGCTGCGCTCGAAGGCGCCCTGCCGCTGCTGGTCACCGCCCTCGGCCTGCTGATCGCCCGTGCCGTCGTGATGCGCCGCCTGAAGGAGCGCCTGCCATGACCTCGCCGCTCGAGAGCACGCCCCTCTTCCATATCGGCCCGATTGCCGTCTCGAGCGGCGTCGTGGTGACCTGGGGCATCATGGCCTTTCTGACCATCGGCGCCTTCCTGGCGACGCGGCGGCTACAACTCCACCCGTCCCGCCTCCAGGCCTTCCTCGAACTCGTGGTCGAGACCATGGACGAGCAGATCCGCGAGACCATGCGGACCGAGGCGGCACCCTACCGCGCCTTCGTCGGCACGCTGTTCCTCTTCATCCTGTGTGCCAACTGGTCGTCGCTGATTCCCGGCGTGGAACCGCCGACGGCGCATCTGGAGACCGATGCGGCGCTCGCCCTGATCGTCTTCCTGGCGGTGATCTTCTACGGCGTCAAGGCGGGCGGCCTCCTCGGTTACGTGAAGAGTTTCGCGGCGCCCAACCCGGTGATGATCCCGCTCAATTTCATCGAGAACCTGACGCGGACCTTCTCCCTCCTGGTCCGCCTGTTCGGCAATGTGATGAGCGGCGTTTTCGTAATCGGCATCGTGCTGTCGCTGGCGGGGCTTCTCGTGCCCATTCCGCTGATGGCGCTCGACCTCCTGACCGGGGCGGTACAGGCCTATATCTTCGCGGTCCTGGCGATGGTCTTCATCGCCCAGACCGTGAGCGAGGCGCACCCCGAAGAGACTTCCACCGAAAGGAAAGAGTGATGAACTGGCTCGCCTTCATTTCGATCGTCTCGGCCGCCCTGGCGGTCAGCTTCGGCGCGATCGGCCCGGCGCTGGCCGAAGGCCGCGCCGTGGCCGCCGCCATGGATGCGATCGCACGCCAGCCGGAAGCCGCCAACACGATCTCGCGCACGCTCTTCGTCGGCCTCGCGATGATCGAGACGATGGCGATCTACTGTCTGGTGATCGCACTCCTCCTGCTCTTCGCCAACCCGCTGCTCGGCTGATCCATGACCATCGACTGGTCGACGCTGGCGCTTCAGGCGGTCAATGTCGCCGTCCTGATCTGGCTCCTGGCGCGCTTCTTCTGGAAGCCGCTCGCGGCCATGATCGAGGCCCGCAAGGCAGCGGCGGCGCAGATCCTGGACGACGCGGAAGCGACCCGGAAGGCGGCCGAACAGGCCAGAGCCGGGATCGAGGCGACGCGCGCCGGCTTCGCCCAGGAGCGCGAGGCGATCCTGGCCAAGGCGGCCGCCGATGCGGCGGCCCTGAAAGCCGCCACGCTGGCGGCGACGGCCAAAGAGGTCGCGGCCGCTGAAGCCGCCGGCCGTGCCGCCCTGGAAAAGCAGCGGCAAATCGAGGAACGGGCCTGGGACGAGCGTGCCAGCCATCTCGCCGTCGCCATCGCGGAACGCCTGGCCGGCCGCCTGCAAGGCCCCGCCATCCGCGCTGCCTTCCTGGACTGGCTGGCCGGCGAGATCCAACGCCTTCCCGAAGCGACCCGCGAAGCCGTCGCCCTGCCCGGCGTCACCCTGACCGCCGTCACCGCGAAGCCGATGGACGAGGCCGAACAGGCCGCCTGCCGTGCGCGCATCGGTACCGCCTTCGGCACGACACCGGAAATCGCCTTCACCGTCGATCCCGCGCTGGTCGCCGGGCTCGAATTGCGCGGGCCGCATTTCGTGATCGCCAATTCTTGGCGCGCCGATCTCGACCAGATCCTGGGAGAACTCCGCCATGACGCCTGACGCTGCCGCGAACAAGGCCGACAACTGGCTGGACCGCGCCCGCGACCGGCTGGACCGGGCCAGCCTCGGCCCGCAGGCGGAGCAGATCGGCCGGGTCGAGCAGGTGGCCGACGGCATCGCCCACATCTCCGGCCTGCCGGGCGCCCGGCTCGACGAATTGCTGCGCTTCGACCAAGGACGCTTCGGCTATGTCCAGGTCCTCGAAGAAGATCGCATCGGCTGCGTCCTGCTCGACGGGGTGGACAGCACACAGGCCGGTGACCTGGTGCGCGGTACGGGCGACGTGGTGCGCGTGCCGGTCGGGCCTTCGCTGCTCGGCCGGGTGGTCGATCCGCTGGGCCGCCCGCTGGACGGCGGGCCGCCGGTCGCGGCCGAGGCCCAGATGCCGATCGAACGGCCCGCCCCCTCGATCATCGAGCGCGAGCTGGTGACCGAGCCGGTGCAGACCGGAATTCTGGTGATCGACACGCTCTTCGCCCTCGGCCGCGGCCAGCGCGAGCTGATCATCGGCGACCGCGCCACCGGCAAGTCGACCATCGGCATCGACACGATCATCAACCAGAAGGGCTCGGACATCGTCTGCGTCTATGTCGCGGTCGGGCAGAAGAGTTCGAGCGTGCGCCGGGCGATCGATGCGATTCACCAGTTCGGCCCGAAGGAACGCTGCATCGTCGTGGTCGCGGAAGCCTCGACCTCGCCCGGCCTGCAATGGATCGCCCCTTTCGCCGGCTTCACCATGGCGGAATATTTCCGCGACCGGGGCCAGCACGCCCTGATCGTGATCGACGACCTGAGCAAACACGCGGCAAGCCACCGCGAGATCGCCCTGCTCACCCGCCAGTCGCCGGGGCGCGAGGCCTATCCGGGCGATGTCTTCTATGTCCACGCCCGGATGCTCGAACGGGCGGCCAAGCTCTCGGCCGAGAAGGGCGGCGGCTCGCTGACCGCATTGCCGGTCGCGGAGACCGACGCCGGCAATCTCTCGGCCTATATCCCGACCAACCTGATCTCGATCACCGACGGCCAGATCGTGCTCGACGCCAAGCTGTTCCACGAGGGGCTGAAGCCCGCCGTGGACGCCGGCACCAGCGTGTCGCGCGTCGGCGGCAAGACCCAGGCGAAGGCGCTTCGCCAAGTCGCCGAATCGCTCCGCCTCGACTATGCGCAGTTCCTGGAACTCGAGATGTTCACTCGCTTCGGCGGGATGCCGGACGGCAGGGTGCGCCAGCAGCTCACCAGGGGCGGGCGCATCCGCTCGATCCTGTCCCAGCCGCAGCACCTGCCGCTCCGCCTCTCGGACGAGGTGGCGCTGGTCGCCGCCGCCCAGTCCGGCCTGCTCGATCCTTTCGACCTCGCCACGATCGGCGCCTTCCGCAGCGGCTTGCCCGCCATGCTGGACCGCAATGCCGCCGCGGTGGTCCATACGATCGAGACGACGGGCCGCTTCGCCGCCGGCCAGCACGATGCCCTGATGGAGGCGCTGCGCGCCTTCGCCGCGACCTTCCCCGTGGCGACGCCGTCATGAGCGGCCGCCTCGCCGAGATCGAAGGCCGGATCACCGGCATCCGCCAGCTCGGCACCGTGGTCAACGCCATGCGCGGCATCGCCGCCGCCCGGGCGCAGCAGGCGCGCGGCCAGCTCGCCGCCGTCGATTCCTATGCCGCGGTGATCGCCGGCGCCATCGGCCGCATCCTGGCGACGGCACCGGCGCCGGAGGCGGGGCGGACGCGGCCGGGCCGGACCGCGCTGATCCTCTTCTGCGCCGAACAGGGCTTCGCCGGCGCCTTCAGCGAAAGAATATTGGACGCCGTGGCCGGCGAACTGACCGACTCCGCCCTGTTCCTGATCGGCACCCGCGGCCAGATGCTGGCGCGCGAACGCGGTATCGAGACCGACTGGGCCCAGGACATGCCGGCCCATACCGCCGCCCTGCCGCGTCTCGCCGACCAGATCGTCGAGACCCTGGCCGCGCCGATCGCGACCGGCCATGTCGACCGGCTCGACGTCGTCTTCACCGACCGGCGCCCGGGCGGCAGCATGACCGTGGTGCGCCGCCGCCTGCTGCCCTTCGATTTCCACGGCTTCGCCCCCGTGGCCTCGGCGCTGCCGCCGCTCGTCCACCTGCCGGCGGGCGAACTTCTGGCCGATCTGGCGGCCGAATATGTCCATGCCCAGCTCTGCAATGCCGCCCTTCACGCCTTCGCGGCCGAGAACGACGCCCGCATGGAAGCCATGGCCGCCGCCAAGGGCCAAATCGACCGTCAGCTCGACACCTTGCAGGCGACTCAGCGCCGCGTCCGCCAGGACGAGATCACGGCCGAAATCATCGAACTGGCGGCCGGGGAGACGGCCAGCAACGGCGGCTGAGGCTCAGGGGGCGCCGAGGCTCAGGCCGCCGTCGGTTTCAGGGCCGGAAAATCCTCGACCGTCAGGGTCTCACGCTCCATCAGCAGGGCGGTACCCTGGTCGAGGTCCGCGCGGCGCCGTTCCAGGATCTCGCGGGCGCGCTGGGCCGCTTCCTCGATCAGATCGCGCACGGCGAGGTCGATCTCCCGTTCCGTCGCTTCCGAGGCGCCCTGGACCTGGTCCGGCGGCATGCCCAGGAACTGCTGCTGGCGCGCCGCATAGGTGCGCTGGCCGACCTTGCCGTCCATGCCGTAGCGGGTGACCATTTCGAGCGCCACTTCGGTCGCGCGCTGGAGGTCGTCGGCGGCGCCGGTCGAAATATCGCCGTCGAAGATCAGGCTCTCGGCAGCACGACCGCCCAGCAGCACGGCGAGGCGGTTCTTGAGGTCGCTGGCCGAGAGCAGGAAACGGTCTTCGGTCGGGCGCTGCATGGTGTAGCCGAGCGCCCCCACGCCACGCGGAATGATCGAGACTTTCTGTACCGGATCGACGCCGGCCAGGCTGGCCGCGACCAGGGCATGGCCCATTTCGTGGAAGGCGACGCGGCGGCGCTCTTTGGGGTTCAGGACCCGGCTCTTCTTCTCGACGCCGGCGACGATCCGTTCGATCGCCGCCAGGAAGTCGGCGAAACTGACCGAATCGCCGCGCCGCCTTGTCGCCGCGATGGCCGCCTCGTTCACCAGATTGGCGAGATCGGCCCCGGTGAAGCCGGCTGTGAGCCCCGCGATCTTGTCGAGGTCGACATCGTCGGCCGGTTGGATCTTGCGGATATGGACCTTGAGAATGGCGAGGCGGCCGGCATGGTCCGGCCGGTCGACCAGCACTTGCCGGTCGAAGCGGCCGGCGCGCAGCAGGGCGGGGTCCAGGATCTCCGGACGGTTGGTGGCGGCGAGCAGGATGACGCCGGTCGAAGGATCGAAACCGTCCAGCTCGGCGAGGAGCTGGTTCAGCGTCTGCTCCTTCTCGTCATAGCCGCCGAAACCGCCGACCGAGCGGCTGCGGCCGAGGGCGTCCAATTCGTCGATGAAGATGATGCAGGGGGCGGCCTTGCGCGCCTGCTCGAAGAGATCGCGCACCCGGGCGGCGCCGACGCCGACGAACATTTCGACGAATTCGGAGCCCGAGATCGAGAAGAAGGGCACGCCGGCCTCGCCCGCGACGGCACGGGCCAGCAATGTCTTGCCGGTGCCCGGCGGGCCGACCAGCAGGATCCCCTTGGGCACGCGGGCGCCGAGCCGGCCATAGCTCTTCGGGTCCTTCAGGAAGGCCACGACTTCCTGCAATTCGAACTTGGCCTCTTCGACCCCGGCGACATCGGCGAAGGTCACCTTGGTGTCCTTCTCGACATAGACCTTGGCGGTCGACTTGCCGATCGACATCAGCCCGCCGAAACCCTGGCGGTCGGCCATGCGGCGGAACAGGAAGACCCACATCAGGTAGAAAGCCAGCGCCGGCACGATCCATGACAGGATGGTCGAGATCAGCCCGCCCGAGGGCACGCCGGTGACCACCACGCCCTTGTCGGCCAGCTTCCCGGCCAGCGCCGGATCGACCCTGGCGGTGACGAAGCCGGTCGAGCCCGAGGGCAGCTTGTCCTTCAGCTTGCCGGTGATCGTGTCCTGCGAGATCGCGACCTCGGACACTTTGCCCTCGTCGACCAGTTGCTCGAACTGACTGTAGGGGATGGTGTCGACCTGCTCGTAGGTCGCGAGCAGCCATTGCAGCGCCAGGATGCCGAAGGCTGCGGCGATCATATAGCCGAAGGCGATATTCTGTTTGCGTGACGAAGGAGTATCCGAAGCCATGGTCCCTCTCCGGATGATCTGCCTGCGCCGGCCCATCCGCCCCAGGGATATGGCACCCGGCGCCACATCCGATCAAGAGACAGGATCGGGTCAGGTGGCATGCGGGGGCGACGGCGAAGCGGATTCCCCTCCGCCGGAACATGCACTACCATGCCCGGAGCGGCGGGACGGACGGTAAAGTCTTGCAAAATCAACTGTTTCGTCACGGCGCCGGGAAGGCCGGTGGTACTGCCAAAGGGCGGGTCGGCGTGCTGGTGCCGGAAATGTTCTGGCGGGTTCCGGGCCTCGACCACTTCCTGGCGGCGATCGGCCGGCCGGTCTGGCTGACCGGTTTGCGGCGCCCGGCGCCCGACATTGTCGCCATCGCCGGCTGGGGCCGCAAGAAGCCGGCCCTGCGCGCCCGCCGGTTGGCCGAGCGCTGGGGCCTGCCCTTCTTCACCCTGGAAGACGGCTTCATGCGCTCCGCCGGTCTCGGCGTCACCGGGAGCAAGCCGTGGTCGGTCGCGATCGACGGGGCCGGCGTCCATTACGAGGCGACCCCCCCCTCCGCCATCGAGAACGACCTGCAGCATTGGCAGGATTTCCCGCCCGCGCAGATCGCCGAGGCGGGCGAACTGCTGTCCCTGATGCGGCAATGGGCCATCGGCAAATACAACGACGCCCCGGATCTGGCCGAGGACGACCCCTGCGGCCGCTCCCGGCCTTTGGTGCTGGTGGTCGACCAGACCAAGGACGACGCCTCGATCGCCGGCGGCCGGGCCGACGACGCCACCTTCACCGCCATGCTGGCCGCCGCCCTGGCCGAGAACCCCGGGGCCGAAGTGCGGGTGAAGGTCCATCCCGACGTCCTGGCGGGCAAGCGCGAGGGCTTCCTCCTGGCCGAGGCGGCGAGGCTCGGCGTCGCCCTGGAACAGCGCCCGGTTTCCTGGCCGAGCCTGGCCCGGCGGGCGGCGCGGGTCTATGTCGCGACCAGCCATGCCGGCTTCGAGGCCTTGGTCCAGGGCACCCCGGTCATCTGTTTCGGCCTGCCCTTCTATGCCGGCTGGGGCCTGACAGACGACCGGCTGCCGGCGCCCTGGCGGCAGGCCCGGCCGCCCCTCGAAGCGCTGGTGGCGGCGGCCTATGTCCGCAACTGCCGCTATATCGACCCGGTGACCGGCGGCGCGGCCGATGCCCTGGCCGTTGCCCGCCACATCGCGCGCCTCAAGCGTGGCGATCGGGATTTCGCCGGCCTGACCGTGGTCCTGGGAGCGCCCACCGGGCTCCAGCCACGTCTGCGGCGCCTGCTCGCCAGCCGCTGGGGCCGGGTCGATTTCGCGGCCGAGGCCGGCCAGGCGGTGGCGATGGCGCAGCGTGGCGGCGGCCGGGTCGCCGTCTGGTCCGCCCCCGCCGGCATCGAAACGGCCTGCGCTTCGGCCGGGGTGCCGCTCTGGTGGCTCGGCGAAGGACTCCTGGCCGGGCTGGGGCTCGGCGCCGATGCCGCGGCCGCGTCCCTGCTGGCCGACAGCCGCGCCCGCCACGACGATCCGGAGCGGGCGAGCGACCTCGAGACCCTGCTGGCGACGGGCGTCTTCAGCGCCGAACTGCTGGCGGAAGCAGCCGAGGTGCGGGCAACGATCGTCCGGCTGGCGGAGCAGGGACCGGCCACACGGGTGGATGCCCCACCGGGTCGGCGGCGCATCCTGGTGCCGGGGGAAACGGCGGATGATTCGGCCTTGCTGCAGGCGGTTCGCGCGGCGGCACCCGACGCCTTCATCGTCCATCTGCCGGTGGGCAGCGGACGACCCGACGTGGCCGACCAGACCATGACCGGGGTTTCGGCGCGGGCCCTGTTCGGCCAGGTCGACGAGATTCACACGCGGGCTTCGGCGATCGGCTTCGAGGCCCTGCTCCGGGGCCTGCCGGTGACCACCCACGGCGCCCCCTTCTATGCCGGCTGGGGCCTGACCACGGATCTCGCCGCGCCAGTGCGGCGACAGCGCCGGCTGTCGCTCGATGCGCTGGTGGCGGGCGCCCTCATCCTCCATCCCCGCCATGTCGATCCCGAAAGCGGGCTGCCCTGCGACCTGGGCCACATCCTGGCCCTGCCGAGCGGCCGGCGGGCGCGGGGTCCGGGCGCCCGCCTCCTGCACCGGCTGCGTCGTGCCGGCGCCCTGATCGGGGCGCTGACGGGACTGCGTTGACGGGCGCCGCTCAGGCGACGTTTTCGGCGATCAGACCAAGCACTGGCGCATCAGGGACGCACTCCCACCCGGGGCGTCGACCTTGGGGGAGCCCCGCCAGGACGCATTCGACCAAGTCCTGGCGATTGACTTCGGCCTCCAGCCGAGCCTTATACCGGTGCCATGAGTCAGCACTTCGTGGCACCGGTATAACTACTTCGGGCCGTCCAGACTTCGAGCCCAGGTCATCTCAGCCAGGAACTCTCACCTCAGTTGAATGACAAGCGGCGGTCACAGCAACGCAAGCAGCCGGAAACATTGCCGGGACGGTGAAACGCCTCTGACTAGGCCGATGCGGATAACACGCCTCTATGCCCGGGCTTCACGATCTTTTAAATACTTTATTACGTTTTCTTTTCTGCTGACCTTTCCGCTTGTGGTTTTATGAAGCCACCCCACATTAACAACATTCACGCTATGAAGCGTCAATTCCAGTCGATCGAAGACAGCTTGCTTAACGGCTCGCTTCAGGCGTGCATGATCATCAGCAGCGACGGAAGATTCGACCATGACGATGGCTTCTTCGCTCTGTGTTTTATCATTATACAGCGAGAATGCCACGGCCCTGCCCGGCTTGACACCGTCAACGCTACTCACGACTTCTTCGACGTCGTTCGCGTAATAATTTCGTCCATGGACAATAAGAATTTCCTTCTTTCGGCCGCAGACGAACAGCTCACCTTCATTAAAAAAACCTATATCGCCTGTACAGTACCAGCCGTCGTCAAATGCTCCGGCATTTGATTCTGGATTTTTGTAATATCCCTCGAAAACAAATTTGCCCCGGAGCAGGATTTCCCCGGTGGATGAGCTCGATTTTCCAGCTTTCCAAATGTCTTTCTTTCCCTCTGTGAGGATCGCGACATCCAGTCCGGCAATCGGCGTGCCGTTCGACATAAAGGGTCTAGCCCCCACAGCGTCCTTCCCTACGATCTCAATCGTGCCGGTCCGATCCAGAGCATCGCCTGCGACCGCGATCGAGCGCACCGCCTCAGTGAGTCGGGACTGGGAAACGGCGAAAACGGTCTCCGCCATAGCGTAACACGTCTGTAGTTGCGTCCTGTCAAGTCCATCACCGCAAAAAACGTTGTAGAAGCGGTCAAATGTATCGACCTTACACGGTTCGGAGCAACTGATGAACGCGCGCATCGTTGAGATATCAAATCGCCCGCTAGCGCCACGCAAACGCGCCATATGATTGAATGCAAAATTTGGTTGCCAAACCAAAGTACCTTTATGTTCGCGGATTGCATCAAACAATATCAGAGGGCGGCTAACCCATTCGAATGCATCCAGCGATACAATTGAAGCCCCTATACTTAGGGGTATAAGAAAACTCGAGAGGAGGCCCATATCATGATAGAGAGGCAACCAGCTGACGACGACATCCCGCTCAGTCAGTGCGATTGCATGGGAGTACGAAATGGCCTGAGCCTGGATGTCACGGAAACGCAGTTCGACGCCCTTCTTTAGGCCCGTCGTCCCCGAACTATGCTGCAGGAGGGCGATCATGTCGGCTTGCCGCTCGACGTTCGGCATGAATTGCGACGACGCCCCGCCTTCTTCGACATCGACGACAATCGTTGGCAAATCGATGAGTGAGTGCTTGAGGGGTTCAATATTGGCCGTATAGGTCAGGATAGCGCCCGGCCTAACACGACGAAAAAGCGCCTTGTGCGCTTCCCAATAAATTTCACTATCTTGTTTGGGCGTGGGAAAAGGAAGCATCGAGGGTATATAACCCGCGTACATAGCTCCAATAAATGCGAAATAAAGTTCCGGCCGATGCGGCAATACAATGAAAATTACAGACCCGGGCGGCAGGTTGAGTTTTTTGAAATCTGAAGCAAAACGAATTGCTTCATCACGAAACTGCTCAAACGTGTATGATAGGCGGTCGCCCTTCGCCCACACGTTCAAAAAAACATCATGAGGTCTATTTTTGGAATGCATATCCAATGCATCAAGAAGTGTAAGCACCATTTCTTGCCGCCATCCTAAATCCGGCACTTCGATTCCGTGCCATCCGCTTTGCCAGCCGAGCACAACTCAACGACAATTGTCGCGAAATCTATTCGACACCGATTGCCTTTGATTGGCTATATCGCTCAGCAAGCGCCCGGAGAGCTTCGTCGTTCGGAAGCAACGACTCCATCTGCCGACAAATATCCGCCGCGTCGGAAGACAAACCATTAGCTTCCATATAGCGAAGCAGAGTGATGAAAGCGGCGCCATGCGGCTTTGCCCGTTTCAGCATATCGCTGACCGCCACCAATCCACTATCGCGCCGCCCCTGGGCGAATAGAGCCTCGGCGAGATTGGCGAAGCCGGAAGGATCGGTAGGGAATCTGTCCCGCGCCACTTCGGCCGCACGTTGCGCGCGATTTGGCATTCCGTGGCGAAGCAAATGACGCGCAAACGCCCCTGCGATGCCGGGGCTGTTAGGTTGAAGTTGCAGCGCCTTTCTAATTGCGGCCTCGGATTCAATCGGTTTGCGGTTTACATCTAGTACTTTACTGAATAGGGCCCAAACATGACCGTTGGAAGGGTCAAATTCGATCGAGCGGCGCGCGTTATCCTCGGCCGCCGCCATGTCACGCGCCCTCATTGCTTCGAGGCTGTCACACCAATAAGTATACGCAGGCTCATCTACCCAGTTGAAACCCGCTGCGCGCCCCCTATTCCGGTCGACAGGATGATGAGTAATATTATCAATCCCCTGTGATTCCCTGACCAGATTCAGCAGCCGCTCGGCCTCCCTTGCATCGAAGTAGTCATCAAGTTGCCTCAACACTCCTTCGAGTATGAGTGCAAGGAGAGTGCCATTCGGATGGCCCCACATATGGAATAATGACTGTTTAGGATATTCCGCAGCCACAAATTCGGCGATATCAATTGGAAAATCTGCCCGCATCGTGGCCTTACGAATGCCCGCAAGATCGTGCGCAAAAATGCGTGCGGCAGGTACTTTCGCGGCCAATTCACCGGACATGATGCGGCCTGGCCACATCGCAAATGCTTGTAAATGCGGAAATCTTACGATGCGCGCAACCCGATTGATGTGGCGTCCAAATTCTCGTGGCGGAGCCAGAGGAGTCATCTGCTCCAGCAGAATACAAGTACGTCCCGCACGTGCCGCCTCTTCAAGGAGTGTACCAAATTCCTGAAGTGAGCAATAGGCCGGTTTGGCACTGCCAACCATCGGATCAAAGCCATAGCGCCGACCAACGGCATAACTTTCGACGTTGTCGACAGTGGAGAATACGGATGCGAGAAACTGCGCCTGACAATTACCGACCGAAAAAACCGCGAGTTGCGTCACAGTTGAGCCTCCACGTAATCTGCCAGGGCACCAATATTCTCAAAATTCATGGCAGCATCGGGGTCGATCTCTACATTCAGTTCGCTTTCAATGCGCAGAATGAGCGATGTATGGGCAAGACTGTCCCAACCGTCCACATCATGTGCAGTCGTTTCCCGGGTGAGGAGATCGCGAAAGGAGGGAAACTCCGCCCGAATTATAGCAGACACCTTCTCAAAAACGGTCATATAACCCCCCAATCATCAAAATGAACCGAGCCGGTTTTCTAAGGCTCTGACCCCTGGTCGGGCGAAGCTATAAAGAGCAATATGACAAACATATCCTCTTGAGAAATACACCCCCGCGCGGTGAGGTTGGCCTTCAATCGCGGGCAGGAGCGCCCGTTTCGCCCAATAGTTTAGCATAGGCGGCAAGCGTGGGTTACCGCAAGGGCCGACATTGGAGTAGCAGCTTCACGTATGGGATGCCTTATGTTACGTTTCAGTGAAACTACACTCGAACATGATAGCGAATGAACACTCACCACGGCCCACCTCCCAGGCAGCACCATCCAATCATTTTCGGACACCTCGATAAGCCAGCGCTCTGTTGAAGCCGGCGTTCAAGTCGATACCAGGCTGGCAAGCACCCCCCCCTCATCTGGCACCTGAACCGTACCGGGTTTGTCGGAGGCGGATTGAGTTGAGGTACGCCGCCAGCGCTGCGCTGCGCATCGTATCGCCGCTCTGCCTCAGCCAGCGGAATATATCCGATCGCCTCAAGAAAGCGGCGATTGCTGAACCAGCCGACCCAGGCCAGGGTCGCGAACTCGACGGCCTCGAAGGAGCGCCGCGGCCCGTGCCGATGTATCGCCTCGGCCTTGTAGAGGCCGTTGATCGTTTCGGCGAGGGCATTGTCGTAGGAGCCCCCCACGCTCGCTGCCGACGGAGGGCATCACGCCAGCCTCGGCCGGGCGCTCGGTGTAATACCAGTTCCATGAAGTGCTGACTCGTGGAACAGATATTCTCCTGATCGAGGCCCTGGCGATACCGATGGTCTGGGCGATGAGGCCGAAGGCTATCCCTGTTGGGCAAAGACCCCCTCACCGCTTACAGCGCTCCTCTTTCGACCTCGCTCGGTTGGCCTTCCTCGAGGCGCGCTCAGGTCCTCGCCGGGCCGGCGGTGGAAGTGGAGCCGAGAACGCAGCCCCCTGGCGATAGGGGAGACCTTGATGGCCCTCGACCTGCAGGCGATGTCCGCCCAGACGTCGCCGGTCGAGTCCCGGGCGATCGTCGCCGGCAGTCGGGTGCCATCATGCGCGGCAGCCGAGATCGTCGAGGCCCTGGATCAGGCGATGGGCTTTGTCGCGGCGAGCAGCCTGTCCACGATTTCCTCGACCGCCACCTGCCACGGCCGCAGGGTGATGCTGTAGGCTTGCGCCAAGCGGCCGGTCGCGAGGCGGGAATTTGCCGGGCGGCGTGCTGGGGTCGGATAATCCTTGGTCTCGATCGGGGTCACCTTGGGGCGAGGCTGGCCACGGCGGGCGACGACGTCGAAGACGTAATTGGCGAGATCGTACCAGGTCGCCTCCCCGCCGTTAACACCGTGGAAGGTGCCGGTCGGGGCATCCCGGTCCTGAGCCATGCGCAAGGCGATAACCGCGAGGGCCTGGGCGAGGTCGCCGGCGGCGGTGGGGCAGCCGCGCTGGTCGGCGACGACGCGCAGTTCCGGCCGTTCGGCACCCAAGCGCAGCATGGTCTTGACGAAGTTGGCCCGGTCAGGGCTGACCACCCAAGCGGTACGGACGATGGCGTGGCGCGGATTGACCGCGCGCACCGCCTGCTCCCCCGCTTCCTTGCTGGCGCCGTAGACGCCGATCGGGCAGACCGGGTCGTCTTCCAGGTACAGGCCCGCCTTGCTGCCGTCAAAGACATAGTCGGTCGAGACATGGACCAACGGCACCCCCGCCTTGCGGGTCGCCGCGGCCAGGGCAGCAGGGGCCATGGCATTGAGAGCGAAGGCCGCAATCACGTCGTCTTCCGCCTTGTCAACTGCCGTATAGGCGGCGGCATTGATCACCGCCGCCCAAGGCCGGCTGGCGATGTAGCTGCCGATGGCGGCGGTGTCGTTCAGGTCGAGGTCGGCCCGCGTCGGCGCCTGGATGGTAACGCCCTCCGGCCAAGCCAAGCGTTGCAGGGCGAGGCCGACCTGGCCGGTGCCGCCGGTGACGAGGATCTCCGTCATGGCCGCCGAGCCAATCCCAAGCGTTCGCCGCCATAACGGGACACTTCGAGGGCACGCCACCAGGGCTCATTCTCCAGATACCATGCGACGGTGGCAGCCATGCCGGTTTCGAAGCTCTCCCGCGGTTCCCAACCCAATTCTCGGCGGATCTTCGCAGCGTCGATGGCGTAACGCTGGTCGTGGCCCGGGCGATCTGCGACGAAACCAATTTGTTCCGCATAAGGACGCCGGTCAGGGCGCGGGCGCAACCTGTCAAGGATGGCGCAGATGGTCTGCACGACGGTCAAGTTGCTGCGCTCGGCGTTGCCGCCGATGTTGTAGGTCTCTCCCACATGACCATGGTCGAAGACCGCGCACAGCGCGCGCACGTGATCGTCGACATAGAGCCAGTCGCGAATGTTGTCGCCCCTGCCATAGACAGGCAGCGTCTCACCCGCCAAGCTCTTGATGATCATCAGCGGAATCAGCTTCTCAGGAAACTGGTGCGGACCATAATTGTTCGAGCAATTGGTCAGCAGCACCGGCAGTCCGTAGGTGTGGTGCCAAGCCATTACCAAGTGGTCGGAGGCTGCCTTGGACGCCGAATATGGCGAGCGCGGCGAATAGGCGGTCTGCTCGGTGAAGAATCCGGTCGGCCCCAAGGAGCCGAAGACCTCGTCGGTCGAAACATGGTGGAAACGGAAGGCCGCTCGGCGGCCGGCGTCGAGCGTCCGCCAATAGGCCAGTGCTGCGTCGAGGAGAGTGTAGGTTCCCACCACATTGGTCTCGACAAAGGCCCCAGGTCCTTCGATCGAGCGGTCGACGTGGCTTTCCGCGGCCAGGTGAATGACGACGTCTGGGGCGAACTCAGAAAGCAGCCGCGCGACCAGGCCGCGGTCGCAGATGTCGCCCTGGACGAAGCGGTAGCGCGGATTGCCTTCGACAGCACGGAGTGATGTCAGGGTTCCGGCATAGGTCAGCTTGTCGAGGTTGAGGACGTGATCCCCATCGCGTTCCGCGATGACGTGTCGGACCAGGGCCGAGCCGATGAAACCGGCGCCGCCGGTAACCAGGATCTTCATGCTGTCTCCAGGGTAAGCGGCACGCCGTCATAGGCAAAGGGGCTGTCGAAATCCTTCAGCAGCGGCAGGGCGGCATCCTTATCCGACAGCGTGACATCGCCCGGCGGCAGGGGCCAAGCAATGCCGACGTCCGGGTCGTTCCAGCGGATGCCGCCGTCGTTGGCCGGAGCATAAAGTCCGGTGACCTTGTACACCACTTCGCAATCGGGCTCGAGGGTCAGAAAAGCATGGGCGAAGCCCACGGGCACGAACAGCTGGTCGCCGTTCTGAGCGGTAAGTTCCGCCGACACCCATTTGCCGTATGTGGGCGAGCCCCGGCGCACGTCGACTGCCACGTCCAGAATGCGGCCCCTGGTGCAACGGACCAACTTGGCCTGTCCATGTGGCGGGGTCTGGAAATGCAGGCCACGCAAGGTTCCTTTGGCGGCAGAAAAAGAATGATTGTCCTGAACGAAAATATCGTCAATCCCCAGCGCAGAAAACCTGGCCATGCTGTAGGTCTCTGCGAACCATCCTCTATTGTCGCCAAAACGCCTTGTCTTGAGCAATAGGACTTTGGGCATGCGTTCCTCGTGTTACTGCGACGACGCTAGCGAAGCTGTCGGATCCAGCTCCTTCGCCAAGCGACTGATGTATTTGCCGTAGGTGGATTTGCCGTAACTGCGAGCATCCTTCAGCAGCTGTTCCAAGCCGATCCAACCCTGATAGAAGGCGATCTCCTCGAGGCACGCGATCAGCAGATCCTGGCGCTGCTGCACCATCCGCACGAATTGGCCGGCGTCGAGCAAGGAGTCATGAGTCCCGGTGTCGAACCAACAGAAACCACGTCCCATGGCCTGCACGCTCAACTTGCCAGCTTCGAGATAGGCGTTGTTGACACTGGTGATCTCGAGTTCGCCGCGCGCCGACGGTTTGACGCTCCGCGCGATATCGACAATGGTCGCGTCATAGAAGTAGAGCCCGGTGACGCACCAGTTGGACTTCGGCTTCGCCGGCTTTTCCTCGATCGAGAGGGCCACCCCGTCCGGCCCGATCTCGACAACGCCGAAGCGTTCAGGATCGTCGACGTGATACGCGAAGACTGTGCCCCCGTCCTCCTTCGCACAGGCTTTGGCCAGGAGTTCCGTGAGGCCGTGGCCGAAGAAGATATTGTCGCCGAGCACCAATGTGCACGCGCGCCCTGCGATGAAATCCTCGCCGATCAGGAACGCCTGCGCCAAGCCATCGGGGGAAGGCTGCACGGCATAGGACAGGTTGACGCCCCATTGCGCACCGCTGCCGAGGAGTCTGCGAAATTGCGGGGCATCCTCCGGCGTCGTAATTATGAGGACATCCCGAATTCCCGCCAGCATCAATACACTAAGGGGATAATAAATCATCGGCTTGTCATAGACAGACAATAGTTGCTTGGACACGGCACGAGTGACAGGGTGCAGCCGAGTGCCCGCACCACCGGCCAGGATGATTCCGCAACGCTTACCAGGCATGGAAACCCTCCGAGAGTTGCGCTGCACGGTGGAGCGCCATATTTTTACGATCTCTTGCCAACGACAAGTATTACAAACAGTTCTGGCTTCGCTCTTCGAGGATTGCATCGATCACCGCCCCAGTTCGAGGGCAATGACACAGCCAACCTCTCGGCATCGGTTTTCACGAGGTCAAGACACGGCGCAATCGGCAGCGCGTGCAGCCGCCTCGATCTCATCCCGCGCCCACTCGGCGAACTGCCGGAGTCCCTCCTCGAGCTTCACCTGGGGGCGCCAGCCCAGGAGCGCTTCGGCACGAGAGATGTCCGCCCAAGCGGCGCGGATGTCCCCCGGCCTAAAGTTCCCCGAAATATATGTAGAATTCGCGTCCCGCCCGAGGAACTCCAGAAGCAGGCGAGCGACGTCGAGAATTTGAACGGGAATCCCACTTCCAATGTCGATGGGTTCTACGCTGCTGTCCAACTTCTGGACGGCGCTCATCATTGCCCTTGCGACATCCTCGACAAAGACGAAATCCCTGATGATTTTCCCATCTTCATAGATGTTCAGAGTCTTCCCACTCAGCGCCTGCTGAGAAAATATCGACAGAACGCCGGTATACGGATTGTGCAACGACTGACCGGGACCATAAACATTCTGGAACCGAAGAATAATTGGAATCAGCGACATCGCGCCTGAGCAATTCTGTAGCAGATGCTCCTGAGCAAGCTTCGTAGAGGCGTAGACAGATCGCGGCTGCGCGAAAGCTTTATTGTTCGCTGCCACCGGAGATACGCTCACGCCGTCGAAGTCCACAACACCGAAATCGCCCTGCGCCATCCGCTCAAGTGAGCGATCGGGAGCCGATGCCCTACTGCCGTCCGGTCGTATGTAGGGCCCCTCGCCGTAAATCGAGCGGGACGACGACAGAAGAAATTTCCGGGCTCGCCGCGGTAATTTTCCGATCGCCGACAATAACGCCGCAGTCCCCGTGACATTAACTTCCGTGTAGCGGACGATCTCGTCCAATGATTGCCCCGTTCCCGTTTCGGATGCCAAGTGTACGATAATGTCGGGATCGAACTCTCCGACAGTCTTCAGCAAGAGATCAGAGTCACGGACATCCCCCAGAACGAAATCCACTGGATACCTGAATTGAGGTTTTGCGCCCTTGCCGTGAACTTGAGGATGCAGATTGTCATAAACCAAGACCTTCGGGTCCAAGACGTTATTGTAGATTTCCTTGATAAAATGCGACGCGATAAAGCCGGCGCCGCCTGTGATAAATATCTTCATTGCCTTCTCCATCCTCACCGGACCTTTTCAAGGTCTCACCTTCAGGTCTAGATTCGATGCGCCGACAGCCATCAACATCCTACCTGAATTCAATCGACCCTGAGCACCCGAACGCTAATATTATTCGTGTTCATTTAACAACGGGGCGAATTAAATTGCGCGCCGAGGAATTGAATTAGCCAATTTTTCCCAAGGCCTCCTCCTCGCACTGGACGCGCACGACCTCCTCCAATTCATCAATATAATTATCAGTTTTCTGGGCTTCTTCTGCCCGGATTGTTTTTTCGTTCGAAAAATGATTCATGAAAACCGACATAACTCTTGAGACGCCGCTTTCGGTGATAGACCTCAGATCGGACGCATAATATTTACCCCTTGTGTAATTTCCCGTTATCATTTCATACGATGGGAAATACATTATTTCTTTACCTGATTTCTCGACGATGTCCGCTGCCACGCGAAGAATAGACTTGGAAAGAGTCGTCGACACCAGAACGTGCCGATCTTCTGCGGTCGCCATAAGCGGAACGGGAGAGACGGTCAGGATTGTCTTGAAGGATTTGTTTTTTGAACTGGCGAGACTCAGAAAATTCTGAAGATCTTCCACGACCTCAGAAACGCCAAAATTGACAAACCTGTATTTTTTCTCATCGAATTCCCCCCCCGACACACCAGGAGCAACAGGAAATACCGAGCCGTCGAGGCGGGATATCCAAGATTCAGTCAGTCCTAGGGTGAACACGAACACGTCCATTTCGTCAAAGGCCTTGCGAACCATTGCGAAGTGTTGTTCTCGATCCGCCAGCAACTCCTCCGGCGACGAAAACCCGCAGGGCTGAATTTGCGGCCGGTAAGGATCGACATAGGCCCCGTCCTCCCGCCGCCATATCGATTCGACGGGATGGAAGAGGCCGTGTGCGCGAAGGTAAAGTTGAAGAAGCTGCCGCGTGGTATAGAGATTTCCATATCGCGCCGAAAAAACACCGTAGCCGTTTCTTTCCGCGACCGGTGCAATGAGCGGGTTACCCGGCTCCGTAACATAATAGTTGAAGCCCGAATTTTTCAGATAACGGGCGACATGTTGTGCGAAACAGCTCCCAGCCGTCACGACCTTGTCTTGTTTCTTTATCGTGAACGTGGTCGATACGACGGGGTCCAGATCCTCGATCGACACTCCGGCGACAGAGCGCTTCCAAAAATGATAGTCGGGCAGGCCCCGATAGGGATTCGTCATTGCCGCTTCCTCTTCAATGCAGGTTGATCAGGGGCAGGCTCCGATCTGGGCAACGACTTGCCTCATGACCGCACGGCCATACTCATCGTTTCCATGCGTCGGATCCTTGCCCCAGAATTCCGGCTTCAACCATCCTTCCGGCTCGAGCGTCTCATGAGGTGCCGGCAGGTATCCGATTCCTGCCGTCCTGCAATAGTCCTGGACGACCTCCGCAACGGCAAGCCAAAGCTTGAACCGGACATATCTGGGGGAAATATCGCGCTGAGAAATCAGCGTTTGGAAGGAGCCCGGGAACTGACGAATATGTTCGCCAGTCGCAATCATCGGCGGACTTTCAAGATGCGCTACATGTTTCGCGTTTTTCTTTAGGAATTGAAAGAATATGTCGAAATAATTGGTACGCCTTTTGATTTCGTCCAAGACAATTCCATAGGGGATTAAATCCGCATCGCGAGAAGTTGGAAGTTCATTGTGTGTTGGAATCATGAAATCATAGGGAATATCCCCGGTGACGAGCCCCATGATATCGTGCAGGCTTCCCCTGAAACAGGAAAACACAAAGTCAATATCGCCTTCCTTTTTAAATTCTTCAAATCTTTTTTCGATCGACGGGTTGACGGCAAGCCCACCCTCGCAGTGAACAAACGTATTACCTAATTCCTTTTCGAAAAGCTGAACAAACTTTACTTTTCGCCCAAGAATTTGGTCTGTTCCGTTCAATGCGCGCTGCAAGACCGTGAGATGGCTATTACCGATGAATACAATGATGCCCATTTGTCGCTTTCCTCTTATGCGCCGCGACGGGTAAGCGTCTTCTCTCGTCGCGCCCCGCGGGAGGGCCGGCTTGAATCGGCGGATATGGCCTGAAGTTTTGAATCGGTCGCTGTTTCACCGGTAATGTCGCGCGTCGCACTGAATGGCGCTATGACGGCGCGCCCCCCTTTGCAGACAATCACGGCTATCAACTCAGCGAGCGGCTGCGCATCGAGCTCGCCTTCGAAAGCGGCTTCCCGGCCGGCGCGCCAGCGAGTTATCGCCAATCTCCCGACATATCCGTCACCCGTGAAGAGCAGCACGCTCAAGGGTCGGCTCCGGTCTGCCACCGTCAATTCGAATTTTCCCGTGACCCGCCGGCCGCCCGCGTCCAAATCAGCAAAATTGATCTCCGCGAACGTTACCTTGGCCGCCCTGTCCAGCTTCAGCTTTTCCAGCATGAAATAGGTGTTGGAAGGCCGCTGAATGGACACTCGGCATTGGAACGTCGCCAGATGCCGAATTTCGTTGGGCACAACGATGCGAGGGGGCGAAACGGCCCCTTCACCGCCACCGATCGCAGACGGTGCTTGATGCGGGGACGCCCCCACGGCCACCAGCGTTCCTGCCGCATATGCCGGTGCGGCTTCGGCCTTTCGGCTGGCGCCAGGCTTCGAAATGCCGGTATTTCCGTCCGGATGATTTGAAGATGCCGTCATCCGCCTGACAAAAGATTCCCGACCGAAAGAGTCGTATGTCGCGCGAATATACTCGGCGGGCGAATCCTTGTACCGACGGTAAAGTTCGCTGGTCCCGATCACCCGCCTGACAAAATTGTCCGGCTCGAAGATGCCGGTTCGCGAGGATAGGATAGCCTCATTGAAATATGTCAACGCCAATCGAAGCCCGGACAAATAATACTCCGGCGGGGAATCGTTCCATGACAGAGCCTCTCCCAGGCTCGGCGTAAGTCCTTGAATATTATAAGGCGCCTGGCCTTTGACGACGACTATCTTTCCAAAGAACATCCCCTCATAGCCAACGGAGGAGTTCATCGTTACAATTATATTCACATTCTTTAATGTATAAATATAATCATTTTGATTATTTGCGCCTTCCATCCAAGAATATCTCAGATTATCGAATTTTCTTTCGGCGCTCTCCTTTGCAAAGGCAGAGGAATTTTTATTGAATTCATTATTTTGTGATGACGGATGATCCTTTATGATGACGTAATAGCCTGCAGCAATAAGGTCCGGAACGACATCTTCGATAAATTCACAAACAGATTTATAAGGTGAAAATACCAATACATTGGAATCATCGCTGAGTTGGAGGGGCACTAAAGCCACCTTCCTTTCTCGCAAGAAAATTTCCCGCAGATTCGGGTCCTCGGGCAATTGGCGCCCTCGCTCAAACGGCCTCGCACTCAAGTCTGCATAATATGACAGTTGATGGTAAATAAAATCGTGTTCAGGCACACCTGCTGATCGGAGGTCTTCTATTGAGCACTTGGCAGAGTAAGCCAGGCCATTCACGCCGCACGCCTCCACCACGACAGAGCTCATGAATGGCGGGCGAGTGAAGCCGAATTCCATTGCGGCGTACCCAATTCCCTTTTCTTCGCAAAAAATGCGGGCAATCGAATTGTTCGACCAGGTAACCAACACGTCGAACGGGAATTGGGCGCTGTACAGTCGATCCAGCGCGTTCCGGTAAATCGCGAAATCATTACCATCTCCGATCAGGAGCTTGGTCCAGTTGTCGCGAGCCGCATCGTCCCATTCTGTGCCAAACCCATCGTTTTCCCTTGCCGCCACCTCGTCGAACGTCAGCAAAAGTTCATCAACGCGGGGATCCTTCGCACGCTGCCTGATGAAGGCGCAGGTTTGGGGGTTAGCGAAGATTTTGAGCGTAAAGCGTTCCGCCCACCCCTTGATGCCGTCGTTTGCACGCAACGCCATTTGCACAAACTCAGGCCCGACCCAGCCAAAATTCGTAAATACGCCTCTAATCGGGAACGGCTCAAGGTATACAAGAATCCTCATCGGCTCATTCCTCGCCAAACCTGGCTAACAAAGTCGGTCAATATTTTTGTTTGTTGCTCAGAGCGACAGTGATTATCAATGAAGTTTATGTTCCTCTGCCGCACATCCGTTGTTTCAAAAAGATCGAGCTCGGAAAGCAATGCTTCTGTCCACTGCTGTGGCGCCGCCGGGAAACTGATGTGCGCCCCCATCTTAGCCAGACGTTCGATATCGGCAAGTGGGCTGGAGACGAGACCGCAACCAAGAAACGCCGCCTCGATGAATTTCGTACAGGCCTTGCACTGATTGTACTCCCCTATCGTCAAAGGGGCGATCGTTAGTGTAGATCGGGATAATATTTTGCAAAGCGAAAAATAATCCACTCTTTTTGTATTATAAAATCTCGGATGGTTCGATATTTCCGCCCCGAAAGCAATATTTCCAATGAGGTGAAATATTGAAGATTTGTCGCTCTCCAACACCTTTAGTAGAGATTCTTCGATATATGCGAAATCCGCAGTGTGCGAGTTGGAGCCCGCGACATACGCGATCACCCTTGATCGAGCGCCGCCCAAATTCAATCCGGATACATTCACCCAGGACCGTAGCGAGCGAGCAATGCCGAAAGGGATGACCTCGACCTGGACGACATCCGGGTGATTTTTTTGAACGAAATTTTTGAGCTTTTGCGTAGAAACCGTGACGTATTTAAATAATCTTAGCGCTTCAAGATTTCGCGTTATTCTATTTTCGACATCCTCCTTATTAAAGGAAGACCAACCGTTATAGAATGTTTCATCTTTGTATTCGAGATCGAATACGAGATCGTCGTAATCGGCAATGACCAACGTCCCCCTGGCCTCCATTTTTAGAAGCCACTCGGGGAAATTGCCTATGTTGCACGGACGATGAATTATTATTGCATCGTAATGATGATCAGATATTTCGAGCAGTTTCTCGAACGGCACAAAGGCGGCAGCTTCACCCATCGCCTCCAAATCTTCTATGAAATTGAAGCATCGATAGCGAACCGACTGATCAATGTAGGGGCGCTTTACACTACCCGTAAGCGACGAGAACAGTATTTTCATTACCAGCTCCGGAAAAACCCTTATGAGAAACCGCGCCGTGTTCTCAAACTTACCTTTTTCTCCACTCTTCCTTTTCTATCTTCGTTAAGATAGAAATTGTCGTATCGTAATTATATGAAAATATAAACAAGTTTTTTGAATTTTGCTTTGTGGTATTCAGAACAACTGAAAACCCGCAGGCATCATTCAAGAGTTTATTTTTGATTTTAATATCGGCCCTCTTTTCAAATTTTGTTGTCACAAGGATAACAGTACCGCCGTCGGCAAAGATGAGAGCTGGCGGTGCAACCTTTTTCTCTTGATCAAATACCCAACCCTGAATAGATGTTCTTTGAGGTGAGATATTTACACTTTCGATGCCGATCTCCACGGTGGAAGGTGTTAGAATATATGGATCGCCGACCGAGATCCTAACGATTCCCTCGTTTTCATCGTAATTCAATTTGACGCTCATCTTTTTGGACGCTGCGTCGATATTCTCTAACCACGACATGCTTCACCTTCCCGCCTCTTGCGAACGGTCACTAGCGGCTCGCGACCAATCCCCTCTTCCGGAGATATGCGTCGATTAGCTCAGCGGCATTGCTCTGGGTTGAATCTTCTTTGGCTTTGCCTGATGATAATGGCCCCCTTGAGCCGCCTGTGGACGCTGACAGTGTCGGCGATTGCCGGACCACGCCTGGGAGCGACAGCACATATTCCCCACCCCCTTGCGGAAACCGGCCCGGCAGAGCCCTGTCGCCGCGACGGCATGTATGCTGCTGTTGCAGCGCGGCACTGTCAATATCGGCCACCATTGCTCATTTCGGTGGTCGCCAATGCGATGGCGCGGTCTGGGCTCGAACCACGAGGCCTTTTGGCATTTGTGCGGCAGGTCCAGCCTTTCGAGAGCGGGCATCCGGAAACGGTCGTGCAGCCGCGGCGAACGGGCACAATCGGGTCTCGGCAAGGTCTTAGATGGGTCTCTGCTATGCTGCCGCTCACGCTGAGAGCGCGATCGTATCCCTGGGGATAGTGTAGGTGGTCACCAACGGAATCCCGGCAGGGTTTGTTTGTGGAGACGAACCTGAAGAGGACGCCGACGATGGCCGCCGGGAGGGTGAACCTGCGGGGCTGCTTGAGAGGAGCCGCGACGCCGATTCCCTGCGCGAGATGATCGGCTTCGCCGCCGAGCGGCTGATGAAGCGGAGGTCGGCGGCTTGACTGGGCCTGCGCAAGGGCAGCTCTTTCCCGAGCTTCCTCGAACCCCGACGGATGGCCGAGAATGCCCTGACGGCGGTGATACAGGTGGCCAGCATCCAGGGGATCTCCACCCGCTCGGTCGACGACCTGATCAAGACGCTGGGCATGAACGGGGAGTATTCGCGATTCCGCGTATAAGGCGTCTGACATTACATCGCGATGAAGCAATCCTCGAACAGGATGGCGAACTGAGCCTTCGCCATGCTCCATTCCCTGGGTGGCACCCTCGAATCTTTCTCGGCGCCGGGTTGCCCGGTGAATGGCCTTCAGCGCCGCCGCCACCAACCGCCGTTCCTTGTAGGAGATGAGGTCGAGCGAATCCCGGATCCAGCGCACAATGCAGGTCTAGGACTAGGTCTCGGGGAAGACCGCCGTGATCGCCTCGGGAAAGCCCTTCGGTCTGTTCGATTCAGAGGCCCAGGACTTCCTTGCGGCCGTCCGGCCGGACGCCCAGAGCGACATAGATGGCCTTGTTCCGAACCGTGCCTTCGTCCCGGATCTTCACCCGTAGGGCACCAGCGGTGCCGTTCTGCCATTCAACGCCCTCGTCCAGCACCCATCCGTCACCGCGCCGATCAGGTCAGGCGAGACGTCCAGACCATGGAGCGCCCGCAGCTGGCCCTGGATCTGGCGCACCGCCATGCCGCGCATACATCGCCACGATCTTCTCGTCGAAGCCGGGCAAGCGGTCACGCGAGATCGCCAGTTCGATCGAGCCACCGTCCGTCAGCACCGACTTCCGGCCATAGCCGTTCCGGCTCGTACCTTCCGGCGCCTCGGTCTCGAAGATGGTGGTGGTCCATCTCTGCCTTCAATGCCCTTTCCGCAAGCGCCCTCTTCAGCGCATCGAACAGGCCGGGGTCATTGGACGCCGATGCCGCGTCCCGCCCCGTAAGCAGGCCGTCCAGGATGTGATCCTCTATCGCTGGTTCTTTCCGTCGAGCCACGAAGGGTCTCATCCCCTCCTTCTATCTGGCCTCATACACGGAATTCCCGATACTCCCCGCCAGCACAGCCGAAAGCTCGCCCCTTCTCGCTGACATAATGAAGCGCACGACGCTTTCGCGACCGTCCGTCACATCATCGATTTTACTGAGAGAATTTGGAGCGGGCGAAGGGATTCGAACCCTCGACCCCAACCTTGGCAAGAACACCCAAGGCCAATGATTCCAAGACCTTAGCTACTCGGTCCGTATCAACTGCACGCACGCAAGATCAGGGACTTAGCCGGTCATGCGTGGCAATTGCGTTTCAACCAACACAGTCCAACTTTCTGATCTCGACGCCATTCTACCCGATGGCGTCGACCGCTCCAATCCCCGTGTCCGGGCTCTTTTGGGCACACCCTTCATGCAGCGCGCCCTCTCGGCGCCTTTGCCGAGCGACGCCGAAATCGAAGCCCGCCAGCGCGCCCAGGAGCGCAGGCGCCTGGAGGCGACCCCATCACCTCGGCCCGCATCGAATCCAGCCCCCAGTGCCGACGGCAGGCGCGCCTATGGCCCTCACAGGCACAAGGGCCGCTGGCGGGACATGCGCACCAAGCTGCCCAAGTGGCTGTTCAGTGGAAAAACGGACGCCGATTGCCGCCTGACCGATGCTGTCGCTGCCGTCCTCTACACGATCGCCCGTGAGCTTCGCCAAAGCCCTACGGT
>Ga0265297_10003877_pt1 | contig 25801 bp, 23 predicted proteins | sample Munlanlwell13791_FD_192502 | JGI IMG/M metagenome (GOLD analysis project Ga0265297, IMG submission 192502) | Leachate microbial communities from a municipal landfill in Southern Ontario, Canada - Leachate well 137-91 | ecosystem: Engineered > Solid waste > Landfill > Unclassified | place...
GAGCTTCACATTGTTCGTTTCCTTGCAATGTGTCAGGTGAACTTCAGCCTGAATGGCAAATTGGGCCGTAAGGTTCTTTCATCCTTATAGGTATTTTATTAAATTTACGCACGCCTCGTGGCGCACCTAAGGATTGCACAAAGGGCGCGAAGAAAATTTGTTTGTTTCGACAAGAGATAACCCAACGCTCGTTCCAGGTATGTCCGAAAACTTACCCCTGCCAGCCCACTAAAAATAGTAAAAAAGCTTAACTTTGCCCAAAATCAATTACCGATGGAACAAAGAGAAATTGAAGTTGCCAGACAGTTGCTGGCGATCAATACCATAAAGATACAACCAGACGCGCCATTTACCTGGGCATCAGGCTGGAAGGCCCCAATCTACTGCGATAACAGGAAGATATTATCCTATCCTGCTACCCGTGCTTTCATCTGTAAAGCATTTTCAGAACTGATACGTGAAAAGTACCCTGATGCGGAGGCCATTGCCGGTGTAGCTACAGGCGCCATTGCACATGGAGTATTGGTTGCTGAAGAGCTCGGCTTGCCATTTATCTATATTCGTTCCGCCCCTAAGGGCCACGGACTGGAAAACCTGATTGAAGGTGACATCCCGCAAGGAACCAAAACCGTGATCATCGAAGACCTGGTCTCAACGGGCACCTCCTCCCTGAATGCAGGGCAGGCGGTTCGCAATTACGGAGCCGAAGTATTGGGAATGCTGGCCATCTTTACCTACAATTTTCCCCATGCTGCCGCTAATTTTGATCAGGCAAACATTGAGCTGACTACCCTCAGCAATTACAATGTTCTTTTAAAATTAGCGCATGATTCCGGTGAGATAAACGATAAACAACTGGCAAGTCTGAATAACTGGAGGAAAACGCCGGAAACCTGGGGAAGGTAAAATAAAGGATAAAGGATAAAGTTAAAAGGATAAAGTAGGGGTGGCCCTTTGTGGCCTCCCCTTACCCCCAATTTAAATTTAATAGCCTAACCAACCACAACATGGGTATTGAAAAATATGTAAGTTCGCCGCGCGAAATCGCATGGTCACAGGAGTCGGTGTTTGCCAAACTCTCCAACCTGAAAAACCTCGAGCAGTTTGTTTCGGCCGAAAAAATTGAAGAAATCAACAAAAAGGGAATCGACACCAAAGGTTTTAAAATGGAAGATTTTGAGGCCACCGAAGACCGGTGCAGCTTTACCATTAGTCCGGTCGGGAATGTCGGAATCGAAATTGTTGAGCGTGAACCTTTCAAAACCATCAAATTTCAAGGTGAGAAATCCGTACCATTTCCGGTCACTTTCTGGGTACAACTCTCAGCAAGCGATGAAAATAGCTGTCAAATGAGGCTGACACTCCATGCCGAACTTAACATGATGATCAAGATGATGGTGGGTGGATATCTCGAAAAAGGGATCGAGTCATTAGCAGATATCCTGGCAAAGATCGATTATTCCCCTGAGTAAGCGCGCTAAAGTCACTTGAAAGTAACCTCCTTAAAATAAAACCCCCTCACCTCTCCCATCCGGGTTTCGATTTGTAATCGTCCATCAACCTCAACCCCAATAATCCGGCCTTCAAAATCAGTCTCCCCAGAATTGTATTTGGCCCAAATCCCTTTGCGGTATAAGAGTTTTCCATAGTCGTGCTGAAGAATGAAATAGTCTCCCCTGATCAGGGACCGGTACCTGTTGTCAAGGCAGTTGCACAGATCAGTCAGCATTTGCGATAGTTCATAAGTTTTACCGGTCAGATTCTTCAAGGAGACCGGATTTGGGGCATCCGAGACAAAAACTTCCTGGTTGATATTCAACCCGATGCCCACAAGCGCCCGCGAGAATTTCCCCCCGGTGATGGCCGTCTCAATCAATATTCCCCCTATCTTTTTATCATTCACATAGATATCATTTGGCCATTTGACTGTCACATCAGTGACAAACCGGGATAAATAATCGCTGACCCCCAGTGAAATTGCCTGTGAAATTGAAAATTGTTGCGAAAGCGCCACATTTGATGGATAAAGAACTGCCGTGAATGTCAGGTTTAATCCCTCAGCGCTCTCCCACGAGGCAAGTCCAGTTCCCCTACCGGCTTTCTGACAAGCAGCAACAATGATCGTCCCTTCATTCAGACTTTTTGTCAGCAATTCCTTTGCGGCATAGTTATTGGTCGAATCCACAATGTCCAGGTGTATGACGGTTGATCCTATCATGGCTTTACAAATTTTACCCTGTAAAGTTAACGTAATTGGAAAGATCATTCACCTAAAGAGATTTCAAAGAATCAGTAAAACAACTATCTTTGTCATTATAAATCATTCTATGGTTCAAAAAGAGCGTGATAAAGGCCCGCTGGATTTGGTAGATGCCATTGTAGAAGGCATGCGTCGAAAAAAAGGGATTGAAATTGTAAACATCGACCTTTCCGGAGAAGGAGAGGCTGAATGCGACAATTTCATCATCTGCCACGGAAGTTCAAATACCCACGTAGATGCCATCGCACGTTCGGTGGAGGAGAGTGTGGAAGAGCTTGCCTTCGAAACCGTTTGGCGTCAGGATGGATTTCAGAATGCACAATGGATATTGCTTGATTATGTGAATGTGATGGTCCACATTTTTCAAGAACCTTTCAGAAGGTTTTACGATCTGGAATCTCTCTGGGGCGATGGAACAATTTATAACATTGAAGCAGACATTTAAATTATCATGGCAGAAAAGAAACCAAATACAAAAGGTCCGAAGACCAACAAAACGAACAAGCCACCGATGGGCATGCCCAATAAGCCCTCCACTTTCAAGTTCAATCCCATGTACGTTTACGGGATTCTGCTGGTCGCCATTCTGTACATTAATTTTATCTATGGAACGAGTGGCAAACCGGTTGAGACCTACTGGCGTGAGGTAAAAAGCACGATGCTGAAGAATGGCGATATCGAAAAAATCGTCATAGTCAACAAGACTGAGGCTGAAATTTACCTGAAAGAGGGTTCCTACGAAAAATACAAGGCCAAATTGAACCAGGGCTTATCCGAACCTTCAAAAATTGGTCCTCATTTCACTTTCAATATCGGTTCGGTCGATGTCTTTGAATCAAATCTTGAGAAAGCCCAACAGGAGGTTGGCGAGTCATCCCGTGTTATTTTGACCTACGAAAACCGGACAGACTATTTCACGGCGATCTTCAGTTGGATATTTCCCATTTTGATCCTTGTCTTTTTCTACTTCTGGATCTTCCGCCGAATGAGCAAAGGCGGCGGAGGCGCTGGCAATATATTTAGCGTTGGAAAGTCGCAGGCCAAAGTTTTCGACAAAGAGTCGAGGGTTTCCACCACGTTTAAAGAGGTTGCCGGATTGGCCGAAGCCAAAGAGGAGATTCAGGAGATCGTAGAGTTTCTTAAAAACCCCGATCGCTACACAAAACTAGGTGGCAAAATCCCTAAAGGGGCTTTACTTGTCGGCCCTCCGGGAACAGGTAAAACATTGTTGGCCAAAGCAGTAGCAGGAGAGGCCGATGTTCCCTTCTTTTCCATGTCAGGTTCCGACTTCGTCGAGATGTTTGTCGGCGTGGGGGCATCCAGGGTACGTGACCTTTTCAAACAAGCCAAAGAAAAATCCCCGTGTATCGTCTTTATTGATGAGATAGATGCAATCGGGCGGGCACGTGGACGTAACCCCAACATGGGATCGAACGATGAACGCGAAAATACGCTGAACCAATTGCTCACCGAGATGGACGGTTTCGACACCAATTCCGGTGTAATCATCCTGGCAGCGACCAACCGTGCCGATATTCTGGACAGGGCGCTCATGCGGGCCGGTCGTTTCGACCGCCAGATCCATGTAGAACTGCCCGATATGATCGACCGCAAGGAGATATTCCAGGTACACCTTCGCCCCTTGAAACTTGGAGAGGACGTCAATGTTGATTTCCTTGCCAAGCAGACTCCCGGATTCTCAGGCGCCGATATCGCAAATGTTTGCAACGAATCGGCCTTGATAGCCGCCAGAAAAATGAAAGAGGTGGTTGAAAAGCAAGATTTCCTCGATGCTGTCGACCGTATCATTGGCGGATTGGAAAAGAAAAACAAAATTATTTCTGTCGACGAAAAGGCAACAATTGCTTACCATGAAGCCGGTCATGCCACAGTTAGCTGGTTACTTGAACATGCCCACCCGCTGGTAAAAGTAACCATAGTACCCCGTGGAAAAGCGCTGGGCGCTGCTTGGTACCTGCCTGAAGAGCGGCAGATCACGACCAAGGAGCAGCTGTTGGATGAAATTTGTGCTACCCTGGGCGGACGTGCTGCCGAAGAGCTTATCTTCAAATCGGTCTCCTCAGGCGCCCAAAACGATTTGGAAAAGGTGACACGCACCTCCTTCGCCATGGTCTCCTATTTTGGCATGAGTGAAAAAATTGGCAAGGTAAGCTATTACGACTCATCCGGTCAGTCAGATTATTCTTTCACCAAACCCTACAGCGAGAAAACGGCAGAAGTAATTGATGCTGAGGTAAACCTGATAATCAACAAAGAATATGAAAGGGCCAAAAAGATCCTTAGTACCAATGCGGAAGGCCATAAAAAACTTGCAGAACTGTTGCTAGAAAGGGAAGTAATCTTTACCGAAGACCTCGAACATGTTTTCGGTCCAAGACCCTGGAATAAAACCAAGGAGGAAGCAAAAGCCGAAGAGGTTATAGTCCAGTCAGCTGAGGACAATGATACTGTTGCATAACAGGAAAATTATATGGAAAAGAGTTGGAAAAAGATCTATTTTTCAGGTGATGAATTCAAGGTATTGATTGCCCGCGATTTGCTGGCAGAAAGCGGGATCAATGCTGTGATAATGAATCAGAAAGACTCTTCCTATCTTGTTTTCGGCGATGTTGAACTTTACGTCGAAGAGCATGACTGGGAGGAGGCTCTGAAAATTTTAGACCAACTAATAACCGGGGAAATTTGAAAGAATTTTACAAGAGGAGCATCTCCGGACTGCTCTTTGCAGTCGTACTAATGGGAGCCATTTGGTTTGGCCCATGGAGTTTTGCCCTTCTTTTTGGACTCTTCTCCATCTTTATCCTGAAAGAATTTTACACACTTTCGAATCATGCCGGTATCTCACCACAAAAAGTGGTTGGGATAGCCTTGGGCGGATTAATATTCCTGTTGACTTTTCTTTATACCAAAGGAATTGTCTCGGTAAATCTCTTTGGATTTTATTTGGCCATTCTGTTTATTATCCCGGCGTATGAACTTTTCCGGGCAAAGAAAAATGCACTGGAAAATATTGCGGTAACGCTTTTTGGAATTATTTACATTATCTACCCGTTCTCCCTTTTTAACTATTTTGTCTTCCCAACTTTTCCGGCTGATAACAATTACGAACCAACGCTGCTAATATTCCTATATATCCTGATTTGGGCTTACGATTCAGGTGCTTACCTCTTCGGTGTAACATTTGGCAAACACCGTCTTTTCGAAAGAATATCGCCCAAGAAAAGTTGGGAAGGATTTTTTGGCGGCTGGATACTCGCCCTGCTGTTGTCTGTTGCCCTGCAGCGGCTCTTCCCAAGATTTGAAACCGGATATATGTTACTGATTGCCACAATTGTTACTATTTCAGGTACCATTGGCGACCTGGTCGAATCGATGATCAAGCGAAATCTCGGGCTCAAAGATTCGGGTAAATTTCTTCCCGGACATGGAGGCCTGCTTGACCGGTTCGACAGCATCATCTTTGCCTCCCCGTTCGTATACCTGCTCATCCACTTCTTCGGATAAAGTCAATATTCAAGAAAAATTCACTATTTTTGTATCACTTAACGAAAAAGGAATGAGATTACACAAAGAGGGATATAAAATAGTTTTTATTTCGATATTTATATGGCTTACAGTTAATTACCTGGTTAGTCTAACACATGATACAGTGTTTCAAGTTTTCATGATTTTAGCAACGTTACCTTTTCTGGTATTAACTATCCGTTTTTTTCGCTATCCCCACAGAACCATTACCCCGGCTCCAAAATCCATCTTATCGCCTGCCGATGGCACCATTGTAGCAATCGAAGAGACCACTGAAAATGAATATTTTAAAGACCGGAGATTACAGGTTTCTGTCTTTATGTCAGTTACCAATGTCCACATCAACTGGAATCCGGTCCCGGGTGAGGTCACCTATTTCAAACACCACAGCGGCCATTTTATGGCTGCCTATTTGCCCAAGTCATCAACCCTGAACGAAAGGGCCACTACCGTGATTCGCATGGCAGATGGTACCGAAGTCCTGGTAAGACAGATAGCCGGTGCGGTTGCCAAACGCATTATTACCTACTCCTCGGTAGGTAAAATGGTTTCGCAACAGGACGAGCTGGGATTTATCCGCTTCGGATCCCGTGTTGACATCTTTCTTCCCATTGGGACCAAAGTAAATGTAGAACTTTGCCAGGAGGTTACCGGCAGTCAAACCATACTTGCTGAACTATAATTTCGATCGTATGATCAAAAAGCATATCCCCAACTTCTTAACATCGCTCAACGTCCTTTGCGGTAGCATTGCAGTGGTTTTTATTTTGAAGGGAGCGCTTACAACAGCTGTAGTTCTGATATCGTTTGCCGCTATTTTTGATTTCATGGATGGCATGACTGCCAGATTGTTAAATGTTTATTCTACAATTGGCAAAGAGTTGGATTCGCTGGCCGATATGATCTCTTTCGGACTGGCGCCAGGATTAATCATGTACAAACTGCTTGAGACAAGCCTGTTCAAGGAAAATGTTTTGCCGGATCTTCAGTCAAATCTCTCCCTGACCGAATTATTAATCGTAGGAGTCGCCTTTTTGATCCCTATTTTCTCCGCATTGCGTTTAGCGAAATTCAACATCGACGAACGCCAAACCAGCTCCTTCATCGGCTTGCCAACCCCTGCAAATGCACTGTTTATCTCCTCCCTGGCGTTGATCCAGGAACATGGAACCATTCCGGGAATCGATCAACTATTGCTTTCGACCCCGGTTCTGCTTTTCATTACCGTTCTCTTCTCTTATTTGTTGGTAGCCGAGATCCCCATGTTCTCGCTGAAATTTAAGAACCTTGACTGGAAGAACAACCGGACCCAGTACATCTTTATTATTTGTTCGGTTTTATTGATTGCCACCCTGCAACTTTACGGTATTTCCACGATAGTCCTGCTTTTCATCGGCATTTCGATAGTCAGTGAATTGACAAAGAAATAGCGCATTCGTTCCTAAGATCACTCCTCCTCTTGGTGCCCTTCGTGTGTTCCTTCGCGCCCTTTGTGGTTAAATGTCTATTTTTTCACCACAAAGGTCCCCAAGGAAAACACAAAGGGTGCTCAAAGTATTTTGAATATTGCTTATAACCAAATGACCAACCAATTACCATGAGATTTAACCAAAAAATAAACCTTCCACGGTTCATCCTTCAGTGGAGTGTCATTGTGTTTTTACTATTTCTTGGAGCCAGAGCCTTCCTGCAAAGGGATTATATTCCGGATTTCGAAGCCTATTGCCCTTTCGGCGGAGTTCAGGCCTTAAGCAGTTACTTTTTAAGCAATTCGCTGGCATGCAGTATGACAACTACTCAAATTGCCATGGGTATTATGCTGATTATCGGTATTATCCTTTTCAGCAAGCTCTTCTGCGCCTTCATTTGTCCAATTGGAACAATCAGCGAATGGCTCGGAAATGTGGGGGACAAATTCAAAGTCAGCATTAAAATTTCCAGATCAGTGGATCTACTTTTGCGCTCCTTAAAATACATACTCCTCTTTGTTACCTTCTATTACACACTGGATAGCAATGAGCTTTTTTGCAAGAAATTTGATCCCTATTACGCCGTGGCTTCTGGGTTTAGCTTGGATGTTGTCTGGTACTTTGCCGTGGTCACGATCGTTCTGGTGATAGTCGGATCCATTCTTTTCAGACTCTTTTGGTGCAAATACATTTGTCCGCTTGGCGCCATCTCCAATATATTCAAATTCATCTGGTTCTTTATTGGAGTTGTGCTGATATATGTTATAATACTGGCAACAGGAATAAGGTTGTCATATGTTTGGCCATTGGCTGTCGTTTCAATAGGAGGATATCTGCTGGAGATCTTTGGCGGAAAATTGAATTTCTTTCCGGTTGCCAAAATTACCCGCAACGAATCATCCTGCACGAACTGTCGGTTATGTAGCCGCAAATGTCCGCAGGTCATTGATGTGGCCAAGTTGAAGGTCGTTACGGATGTGGATTGCAACCTGTGTGGCGAATGTCTCGAAGTCTGTCCCGAAAAAGATACCCTTCAGATCAACAGGCAAAGTGGGTTGAAATGGTTGCCGGTTATTGTGACCATCGTTTTGTTTGTGATCGGACTCACCTTAAGTCTCAATTGGGAACTGCCAACTATCGAACAGCGATGGGGATCCGCCACTGAACTGGAAAAAGCATCGGTTTTCACCCGGTCGGGACTCACCGAAATCAAATGTTTTGGCAGTTCCACCGCTTTTGCCAATAAAATGAGGGAAGTCACAGGAGTGCTGGGAGTTGCTACCTATGTTACCACACATACTGTCAAAGTTTGGTATGATCCAGCTATTTTAACTGATCTCAAAATTCAGGAGGAGATATTTACTCCCCAGAAGGCGCTTATTCGTGAACTTCCTGATTCCATCCAAAATATTAAAATGATTACCTGCCAGTTGGACAACTTCTTTGATCCCAACGACTTTTCGCACCTTACATTATTGCTGAAAGAAAAATCTGATGTTCTTGGACTCGAAAGTGTTTTCAGTTGTCCGGTAACAGTCAGACTATTCCTGCCGGGCAATTCCGATTTAAATGAAGCAACACTGAAAGAGCTTGTTGAAACCAAAACACTAAATATCAACACTAAAGAGCTATCTACTCATTTTGACCTTACTTTCAAATTGATTGGGACCCCTCTTATCCAATCCATCAGGCTGACGGAATATAAAAATAAGATGTTTGAACCTTACCAGAGAACCTTCAACTGGAAAAATAACTATCGTGAGACGATGCTTGACACGTTCAAGGTTCAGATTGATCCCAAACAATATGATATTGAGGCCTTGCCTTATCTCGTCAGCCATCTTTCCAACGACAATGGTGTGGTTGGTTTTCATTCAGTCATGGGCAGTACCTCAAGTATATATTTTAATATTATTTATCTAGACTCCCTTACAAACGGTACCTTAATCCTAAAAAACATGAAAAATGACACCCTTACCATCAATTACGAAGGGGGTGAGACCGGAAAAATTGCAAATAAATTCAAATTTTAAATATTCACCTAAATTCCAATCCAAAACAAAATTCATCATATTTCGATTGTTTTGTGACATTTTGTCGATATTTTTGTTGTATTAATAGATATTTGTATATTTGAGCCGAAATATTTAATCATATTGTATTCGGTTATTCAAAATATCAAACAAATAAAAATAGGATTGTATGTGTGGAATAGTAGGAATATTTGATATCAACACCCCTTCAGAGCAGTTGCGCATCAAGGCGCTCGAAATGTCAAAACGAATCAGGCACCGCGGTCCGGACTGGTCCGGTATTTTCGTAAATGACCGTGCCATTATTGCCCACGAACGATTGGCGATTGTCGATCCAACTTCAGGTGGCCAGCCTCTTTACAGCAAGGACCGGAATCTTGTGCTAGGCGTCAATGGAGAGATTTACAACCACAGGGAACTTAGAAATCCACTCGAAGCCAAATACGAATTTCAAACACAATCCGATTGTGAAGTCATTCTGGCCTTATACCAGGAAAAAGGCATTGATTTTCTCGAAGAGCTGAATGGAATCTTTGCCTTCGTACTCTACGACAGAAAAAAAGATTGTTACCTGATCGCCCGCGACCATATCGGAATCATTCCGCTCTACATGGGATGGGACGATTGCGGACAGTTTTATATCGCCTCGGAACTCAAAGCATTGGAAGGTGTTTGCAAGAGAATTGAAGAATTTCTACCGGGACATTACCTCTACAGCAAGGATGGTATTCCCAAAAAATGGTACAACCGCACCTGGGGAGATTATGAAAATGTAAAGGACAATGTTTCCAGTATCCCTGTTCTGCGCAAGGCGCTCGAAGATGCAGTTCACCGGCAGTTGATGTCGGATGTTCCATATGGGGTTCTTCTCTCCGGTGGATTAGACTCCTCCGTCATTTCGGCCATTGCCAAAAAATATGCCTCAAAACGGGTCGAATCAATTGACGATACCCAGGAAGCCTGGTGGCCACAATTGCACTCATTTGCCGTAGGACTCATCGGATCACCCGACCTTGCCGCCGCTCAGAAAGTTGCGGACCATATTGGCACGGTACACCACGAGGTGCACTTTACGGTACAGGAAGGATTGGATGCTCTCCGGGACGTAGTTTATCATCTTGAAACTTATGATGTTACCACCATCAGGGCATCAACACCCATGTATTTGTTATCCAGGGTCATCAAATCAATGGGGGTAAAAATGGTGCTTTCAGGTGAAGGGGCCGATGAAATTTTCGGCGGTTATCTCTATTTCCACAAAGCTCCCAATGCGCAGGCCTTTCACGAAGAGACCATCCGCAAATTGGGCAAACTGCACCTCTACGATTGTCTGCGCGCCAACAAATCGCTGGCAGCCTGGGGAGTCGAAGGAAGGGTGCCTTTCCTCGACAAAGAGTTCATGGATGTAGCCATGACCCTGAATCCGGAAGACAAGATGGCCAAAGATGGTAAAATGGAAAAATGGATCGTGCGCAAAGCATTCGAAGATTACCTTCCTGCCAGTGTCGCCTGGCGCCAGAAAGAGCAGTTCTCCGACGGTGTTGGCTACAACTGGATCGACTCGCTGAAGCTGATGGTTGCAGAAAAAGTGACAGACGAACAGATGAAAAACGCCAAATTCCGCTTCCCTATCAACACCCCGATGTCGAAAGAGGAGTATTTCTACCGCTCCATTTTCTCCGAACACTTCCCGTCAGACACGGCAGCATCCTGCGTACCTTCCGTACCATCGATCGCCTGCAGTACCCCGGAGGCACTGGCATGGGATCCCTCCTTCCGGAACAACGCCGACCCATCTGGAAGGGCGGTGAAGTCGGTGCATCTGGATGCCAATAAATAAGCAAAAAGGATAAAGTAAAAAGGATAAAGTGAAGACGCTGCGATCTTGATTTTTACCTTGACCGAAGGCAGAAATCTTGATCCTTTAGCGAATCCCACTTTATCCTTTATCCTTTATCCTTTATCCTTGGAAGATTGGTTCAGTTCTTTCCTTCAGACTGCAGTATCCGGAAGAGCTCATCCGGACTAACGTTCTCCACCAGTTTTCCGTTTTCGGAAATGGAAATCCGGCCGGTCTCTTCACTGACCACGATGGTGAAGGCATCGGTAACTTCCGACATTCCGATCGCGGCGCGGTGACGCAACCCCAACGCAGGACTAATCTCCTGACTGGAGGAGACCGGAAGGATGCAGCGTACTGCCTGAATTCGGTTGGATGTGACAATACAGGCACCGTCGTGAAGGGGAGAATTCTTGAAAAATATACTGGATATCAAGTCAGTACGAATCTCCGCATCGATATATTCCCCAGTTCTGACATACTCTTTCAATTCATTGGCTCTCGCTATGACGATGAGTGCGCCTGTCCTTGTTTTTGACATTTGAATGCAGGCATCTACGATCGATTTTATGCCCGAGGGAGAAATGTTTCTAAACTGGCCTGCAATGAGTGATCCAATGGAAATCTTCTTGTTGTTCCGGTAACTATTCCCCAACATCAAAAGGAAACGTCGGATCTCCTGTTGAAAAACGACGATGATGGCAATCATTCCCACTCCAAAAAGGTTGCTCAGGATCGATCCCAACAGCTCCATTTTTAAAGCCCTGACAACAATCCAGACCATGAAAACTATAAAAATCCCAAGAAATATGCTGAAAGTGACTGTCCCCCTGATCAAACCGTACAATTCGTACAGGAGAATGCCCACTAAAAAAATGTCCAATAGGTCTAGAAACTTGAGGTGTATAAAGAGTTCTGTCATACAATCACTTTTTTAATTCGGCGACCAGTTTGATGGTTTCAACCGCTTCCCTGACATCATGTACCCTGAGAATGTCGGCTCCTCCCATCAGCGCCAAGGTATTTAAAACGGTGGTCCCATTCAAGCTCTCTGCGGGAGAACTATCCAACAGCTTCCATATCATTGCCTTGCGGGAAACGCCTACCAGCAAAGGTAGTTCAAAAAGACGAAACGAATCGAGGCAATTCAAGAGTTCATAATTGTGACGCTGGTTTTTGCCGAAACCGAAACCTGGGTCCACGATGATGTCGTTTACACCCAACAACTTGAGGGAATTTAACTTTTCGGATAGATCGAACAGAATATCTTTGACCACATCGACGTAAAAGGGATGTATCTGCATCGTCTGGGGGGTTCCCTGCATGTGCATCAAAATATAGGGCAGACCAAGATTAGCAACGGTTGAGAACATTTCACCATCCATGGTTCCCCCGGAGATATCGTTGACCAAGAAACCGCCAATTTCATCGTAAATATTGCGCACTACACCTGAGCGAAAGGTATCGACAGAAAGAATCGCCTCAGGGAAATGGCTTCGGATCAATTTGACAGCAGGCAGCAGCCTGGCCAGCTCAGTTTCCTCAGAAACCTCAGCCGCACCGGGCCTTGTGGAGACTGCTCCCACATCGATTATTAATCCCCCTGACACCAAAATCTCTTCTGCCCGATGAAGTATCTCTTTTTCCATGTTGTACCGGCTCCCTTCGTAAAAAGAATCCGGGGTAAGGTTCAGGATCCCCATGACGACAGGCTCATCCAACTGGATTAGCTTCCCGTTCAACTGAAGGGATCTTTTTTTGCGGTAGAAAGGGTTTTCGATTTTCTGAAACAACATGAAACGGATCTTTGGTACAAACGAATAAGCAACAGGATACTACAATTCATCAGATTATCGATCCTAATTTGCTGTCTGTTGACAAAAATAGTAAATAAGCACACATGCAACCAATTATTGGGAATCAGCTTTACTTTGATTTCCAAATATCAATCAAAGTATTTTGTTGCCTAAAATACTTTGTGTTGCCTTTGTGTTTTACTTCGCGACCTTAGTGGTTAAGTTTTAAAATTTTACCACAAAGTACTCCAAGGATAACACAAAGGACGCGAGGTATTGAATCAATACCTTCAATTACAAAATACTAAATTGCCAACCATTTTTACTCAACAAAGTTGTTGCCAAATAAAAAAACAACTCTTTTGAAATAATCAATCTTTTTTAAAAAATAAATTATAAACTGATGAAAGATTTCGGAGCCACTATCAGGGAACTAAGGGAAGCAAAGAAATTGCCCTTGCGGGTAGTATCGGCCTACCTGGATATTGATCAGGCCATTCTCAGCAAAATTGAAAGGGGACAACGAAAAGCTGCAAAAGAGCTGGCGTTTAAACTTGCCGTCTATTTTCAGGTTAACAAAGACGATTTAATGCTTGCCTGGTTGTCAGACAAGATTTTATATGAAGTGGGCGATGAAGAGTTGGCCCCAGAAGCCTTGCAATTGGCTAAAGAAAAGTTGAATTACATCGCTTTTAGAAAGATTGACCGAAATAAAATCAAGAATCTAATAATTTCTGCCCTCAGCAATTTCAATTCGATTCATGCTGCCTGGATCTATGGCTCCTTCTCCAGAGGTGATGACGGACCAAAAAGTGACATTGACATAGCCATCAGGTTAGATGAAAAATTTAGTTATTTCGATCTGGCAGAAGTACAATTTCAACTGGAAAACCTAACGAAAAGAAAGGTTGATATTGGATTCCTGGACTCATTCAAACCATACATCCTTGAACATATTCAACCTGATTTAAAATTGATTTATGAAAGACCTACGTCTTGACTAATATCACACGAGTATTTCAACATTAAAATGGAAGCAGTCTGGCAAATCATTCAAAAGGATCTACCTGAATTGAAATTCATTATCCAATCCATACTTAAAACAGAATTTGGTCAACAACCGGAATTGCCGGTGGAATGATCTTAATTTTCAATGTACCACATTAGAATAGTCGCTCGTTCATCAGCTTTTTATATATTTGAAATGTCGTTTCCAAGAATTAAAAACACATCATTTAATTAGTAATAATTCTTTGTGAAACCTTTGTGCCTTAGTGCCTTTGTGGCAAAAAGAAACCGCCACTAAATCACTAAGGCTCACAAAGAAAAGACGAAAAACATATAAACCCCTATAGGTGAAAAAAACCAAAGAACAATACGACCATGTGATCGGCCTGTGCAGGGAAGTCTTTGTTAAAAAGATGAAAGATTACGGTACAGCGTGGCGAATTCTGCGCCCCTCCTCCATGACCGACCAAATCTTTATCAAAGCTCAACGAATCAGGACCATCGAAGAGACCGGCATCGCAAAAATCGATGATGATGCCCGTTCGGAATTCATCGGAATTATCAACTATTGTTCGCTTGCCCTCATTCAGTTGGAATTGGGTTCAAAAGAGGAAGAACTGCCACACGACAAGGCCGAGGCCATGTACCTGGCCAACCTCGAGAAGGCCAAAAAATTGATGCTCGACAAAAATCACGACTATGGGGAAGCGTGGCGAAAAATGCGCATCAGCTCCTTTACTGACCTGATACTCATGAAGATCAAACGCACCAAGCAGATCGAAGACAATCTTGGCAAGACACTGGTCTCGGAGGGAGTCGATGCCAACTACCTGGACATGATCAACTATTCGGTCTTTGCACTGATCAAAATGGAATTTGAACCTGAACAATGAAGTCACTTACCAACATTTCGCGCTGGATCTTCGGACTGGTTTTTATCTTTTCCGGATTTATAAAAGGCATTGATCCCTGGGGATTGGAGTACAAACTGGCAGATTATCTTCCCTCTCTGGGACTTGGCAGTCTTCGCTTTCTGGCACCTTCCGGGTCTTACCTTCTTCCCCTGGCAGAATTTTTAATTGGGGCAGCCATGCTACTCTGCGTCAAAATCCGGCTGAGCTCGCTGCTCGGACTAATCTTCATGGCATTTTTCACTCCATTTACGCTTTATGTCGCCATTAAAAATCCGGTCACCGATTGCGGATGCTTTGGCGATGCCCTGGTAATTACCAATTGGGAGACCTTCTACAAAAATATTCTCCTTTCGGCCATGGTCCTGCTTGTATTTATTAGGCGGGAGAGCATCAAGCCAGTGATTCTTGGGAAATGGCGTTATTACAGGATGGCCATCATCACCACTATCTATATTGGTTTTGTCACCTGGTCCTACAGGCACGATCCGGTTTTCGACTTCAGACCATACAAGGTTGGCGTCAACATACCCAACAGCATGAAGATCCCGGAAGGGGAAAAGGCGGATGTATATGCCAACAGCTTCTTATACAGAAACAAGCAAACCAATAAAGTGCAAAAATTCACAGATACCGACTATCCCTGGAAGGATACGGCAAACTGGAAATTCGAGTCGATGGGCGAAGCTGTATTGGTCAAAAAGGAATATACGCCGCCGATCCATGATTTTCAAATCCGTACAGCCCCCGGTGACGATGTAACCAGTTTCTTCTTTGCCGACGACAAGCCCACCTTTTTTCTGATAGCCGCCAATCTTGCAAAGAGTTCGCTCAAGAAACAGGAGCTTCTCAATGGGATGGCCGCATGGGCGAGATTTTCGGGCTACAAATTTGTTTGTCTCACTTCCACAACCGGACAGAGGTTGGAAGATTTCAAAAATATCGCGCACCCAACCTATGAATTTCTTTTTGGCGATGAGGTGACGCTAAAAACCATCGTCAGGGGAAATCCCGGACTGCTTTACCTCCGTAGCGGAACCATCATGGGCAAGTGGCATTACAATGATATTCCTTCCATACAAGAGATGACCCGGTTGGTTTCCAACGTAACCAAATAGTTAAATCGTCGGTAACTGTTGCAAACCATTCGTTACTTAAATAGCTGGTTTCTATCTTTGCTGCCTGATCATTAACTTAGAAATTTAAATATCACCGACCATGAGGAAGAAAATTGTAGCCGGGAACTGGAAATGCAACACCACACTTTCCGAAGGTATTGCACTGGCAAAACAAGTTAGTAATTTGGTAGTAGAAAAAGGGGCAACAGATGTTGTTGTCGTATTGGGAACGCCCTTTACCCATCTTGCGAGCGTCGCCACCAATGTTGATTTAAGCAGGGTTGCTGTTTCCGCACAAAATTGCGCAGCCGAAGCAAAAGGGGCATTCACCGGCGAAGTTTCCGTATCGATGATTCAATCTACCGGAGCCGCCTACGTCATTCTTGGACACTCCGAACGCCGTGAATATTACCACGAAACGAGCGAGATTCTGAACAAGAAAGTAGCTCTCACCCTTGCACAAGGTTTGACTCCCATCTATTGCTGTGGCGAGGCGCTTGCCATCCGTGAAGCCGGAACTGAAAACCAATTCGTTCAAAAGCAACTTGAGGAGACTGTCTTCAATCTTTCAGCAGAAGATTTCGGGAAAATCGTCATTGCATACGAACCAATCTGGGCCATTGGAACAGGGCGTACAGCCAGTTCACAACAGGCGCAGGACATGCTCTCTTTTATTCGTCAATTAATTGCAAAGAAATACAATCAGACAATAGCGGCAGATTGCTCCATCCTCTATGGTGGCTCTTGCAGTCCGGCCAATGCGCAGGAACTCTTCAGTCAGCCCGATATTGATGGTGGTTTGATCGGAGGCGCCTCGCTTAAGGCAGACGATTTCCTGGCGATCATCAACGCCTACTAGCAAAAGCTACTCCTCTTTTAGTGATTAATCACCTGAAGTAGAGCCATTATGGTTCACGCAAAGTCCGCATAGAAAGACGCAAAGTATTACAAATAAAACTTTGCGTCTTTTGCGTTTTCCTTTGCGTACTTTGCGTGAACCTTTTAGTTAACCAATGAGAACAAATAACCTATTTTTATACGAAAGTCGGAGATTTTCTACCTTTCGTATATTTTTTTCTGCGCTATTGTAAAGGCTTCCCAATCATTTTGGTACTTTTGAAGTTGAAATCCGTATACCTACCAAAACAATCCGGTGCATGAGAAAATTTCTGATCTTGTTCTCCTTTTTCTGGCTATTGGCCAATCTTGCATCGGCCCATAACCTCAAAGGCAATATCAAAGACAAGAGCGGTCAGCCTATCCCCTACGCGACCGTATTTTTCAAAGAGGGATCGCAGGGTACCACCACCAACGAGAACGGGGATTTTGAAATCCTCCTCCCATCCGGGAATTATACTGTGACATACCGTAGTTTGGGCTTTAAGCCAAAAACCGAAACACTCACCTTAACAAACAAACCCATCACCATCTCAGTAGTTCTTGAGGAGCAATTTCAGGAGATACAGGAGATCAGTATAAATGCAGGCATAGACCGTGCATATCCGATCATGCGCAAAGTGATCAGTCTCTCCTATGTTCACCTCAACCAGATGCAAAGTTACGGTGCGACGGCCTATCTTCGTGGCACCATCAAGGTCGAAAATATTCCGGGAATTTTTAGAAATCAGCTCAAAAAACAGAACATCGACATAAAATCAGGCGACATACTCGTACAGGAGAGTGTCAACCAGATCACCTTCAAGGCGCCGGATAAATATGACCTGCAGATCAAGTCCATCAACTCATCCTTCCCGAAAGGAATCGATTTCCAGGTTACCGACATGCTTGGATCCAGCCTTTACCAGGACAATATTGATGTTTTAATATCCCCGGTAGGGAAAAATGCATTTTCCCACTACGACTTTACCTACGAAGGGTTCAACTACGAAGGGAAGAATATTGTGAATAAGATCAAGGTGACTCCCAAGCGGAAAAGCAAACTTCTCTTTGAGGGAACAATCTATATCATGGAAGATTACTGGTGTCTGAAGCAGGCAGATCTAAACTTTGAAACACCCGTCGGAACCGTTAACCTTTTCATGACCTACGATGAAGTCTCCCCCTCCATCTGGCTCCCGGTCAGTCATAAATTTTCTTTCGATGCCAGCATGATGGGGATCAAAGGCAGCGGAAAATTCACCACTTCGATGCGTTACACGGATCTTCATTTCAACCAGAATGTTTTGGATATGCTCAATCTCACGACACGGACTCAAGCCATTGTTCAGACTGACAAACCAGTAGCATCCAAATCCGTTCCTCAGAAGAAACCTTCAAAATCGCTCGTAAAGAAAAAGGAGAAAATTGATCAATTGCTCGAAAAGAAAGATCTGAGTACCCAGGAGATGAGCAAACTTTCGCGTTTGATGCAATCGGCCAATGCAAGATCGGGTAACGACTCCCTGAAAACACTTGAGATCACTGAATCGGTGAAAGTAAAGATCGATCCGAAGGCAGCCAACCGGGACACCTCCTTTTGGAATTCATTAAGGCCAATTCCACTGGCTGCTGAAGAGTTACAGAGCTTCCAAAAACGGGACTCTATAACCCTTTCGGAGCTTAGCAAACCCAAAGTAGTCACCATTGCCAAGAGAAAGTTTAATCCCGGGATTTTTGCCCCTTTCTTTCTGGGCAGCAAGAAAAATTTCGCTGATTCTACCTGGCATTTTTACTACTCCGGGCTTTTCAACCTCAGCAGGGTGAAGTTCAATCCAGTTGATGGCTTTACCGTTACCCAGGAAATTGCCTTTACAAAAAATTTCAAACCTGGCCGTTCCCTCGAATTCAGGCCAACGATTGCCTATGCCTTCAGCCGTGAAACAGCAATGGGAAACCTGGGCATCAAATACACCTATGCTCCCATGCACCGTGGAAAGTTTGAACTAAATGCGGGTAGGTATTCTGAAGATTTCAATTCCCGGGAGAGCGCTATTTCCCCATTTATCAACAGCGTCTCCTCCCTTTTCTTCAAGACCAATTTTGCCCGTTATTACGAAGACCGCTATATCAAAATGGCCAATCAGGTCGATTTGATTAACGGATTGGTTTTGAACACAAAACTCGAATGGAAAAAGATTGGTCAGCTGGAGAACTCAACCAATTACTCTTTCATTGAAAAAAAGGACGATTATCAGCTTAATCTACCCGCCAACGATGAGGTTAATGCCAGTCAATTGGCCAACCAGGTCTCGGCAAAATTCGGCGTAAGACTCGAATACACACCAAGATATTATTATAAAATTCGCAATGGCATCAAAACAATGTCACACTCCTATTTCCCTACATTTTATGTTGGTTATGAAAAAGGAGTCGGTAACATCTTTTCCAGTACTTCGGATTTTGATTATCTGAATGCCGGAATCTCCCACGCAATTGATTTCAGTCAATCATCAAGCCTCCACTGGGACATAAACGCCGGATTGTTCACCAACAACCATCAGCTTCATTTTTCTGATTTTGCGCATGCTCAGACCCAAACCAGTCCGGTTCTTCCGCATGAATACCGACACTCTTTTTATGTACCGAATTACTATGCGCTCTCTACTGCCGACCGATTTCTCAATGGCTTCATCTCCTACAAATCTCCGCTGATCTTGCTGAAATATCTACCTGTCCTAAGCAATACGCTCTGGAGGGAGATGATCTGGGCAGGCTATTACAGTTCACCGGGAATTCCCTTCCATACAGAGTTTGGCTACACACTTTTAGAGGTATTTTATTCGACCAATGTGGGGGTCTTTGTTGGATTCGATAAGATGAATTTTACAAAGGTGGGGATTAACATGGCCTTCCGGATCTCCTATTGAAAATGTGAAAATGAACCTTTCATCTTTAATTTGTAATTTGTAATTTTTAATTATCCTCTTGTAACTTGGCTCTAAGCACTTTAGGTATTTTAGTTCACTTTAGCTCACTTTAGTCACTTTCTAATGGAATACACAAAGATTACTTGCACCCTAAAAGAAGACAATGAAATTGCCCGCGAACTGCTGATGCAGGAACTTGGCAATGTTGGTTTCGAAAGCTTTGTCGAAACAGATGATAACATTGAAGCCTACATTCCATCGGCAAATTTTACCCCGGAAATTCTTGTCGAAGAAAACCTTCAAAAGAATGAGTATTTCTGTTTTGACTTTATCCTGGAGGTGATTGCCGATCAAAACTGGAATGAAGTTTGGGAACAAAACTACTTCGAGCCACTGCTGATTGAGGACCAATGCATGATTCGTGCCCCCTTCCACGAAACATATCCCACGGCCAGATACGAGATTATCATCAATCCCAAAATGGCCTTCGGAACCGGCAACCACGAAACGACCCACCTGGTGATCAGGGCAATTCTGGATCTGGAACTGAAAGGGAAAGAGGTTCTCGATATGGGGTGTGGCTCCGGCATTCTGGCGATCCTTTCGGCCATGAAGGGCGCAGCAGCAATCACCGCCATCGACATTGACGAATGGTCGACCAACAATACCATTGAAAATGCCGGACTCAACCATATCGGCAACATCCTGGTAAGACAAGGTGACGCAAGTCTGCTGACAGATCAGAAATTTGACGTTATTTTGGCCAATATTCAGCGCAATATACTTTTACAGGATATGGCGGCCTACCGGAAGGTATTGAAAAACGGAGGATTATTGATCATGAGCGGATTCTATGCCACTGATCTGGAAGCCATTGAAGAGATGGCCAACTCGCTTGGATTGAAAATGACAGGCTCTGCCGAACGGTCAAACTGGTGTGCTGCCAGTTTCAGATTGTAAAGTTACCCGTTTCCCGAACTCCACTACCTCCATATCCTTGATTTGATCTCCGTCAATGGTAAACCGCACCATGGTCCTCACCAGATGAAATCCTTGCTGTCCTGCAGCCCCCGGATTGATGTGCAGCAATTGATATTTTGGATCAAAAATTACCTTAAGGATATGGGAATGGCCCGCTATGAAAAGTTTAGGCGGATTGCTTTTAAGGAGTGGAAGCAATTTTCTTTCGTAATGACCGGGATAGCCGCCAATATGGGTTATCAGGACATCCACCCCTTCACATTGGAATCGTAAAAGCGTGGGGAACTGAACCCTTAACTCTGCCCCATCGATGTTGCCACATACGGCTTTCAGCGGTTTGAGCTGCACCAAGCGGTCGGTTACCGAAAAGCTGCCAATATCGCCCGCATGCCAGATTTCATCGCACTCCCCAAGCAATCGGATCATTTGATCATCCAGGAAACCATGCGTATCCGACAAAAGGGCGATTCGTCTCATATTTTAGCTACAAAAAAAATTACACAGAGGAATTGTCTGATCAATTGAAAATTCATTGGGATTGATCATTTCGGCAATTGGCCAATTAAATTGAGGAAAGAGGAGTTACACAGAGGGAAAAATCGCTTGCGATTTTTAAGCTCAGTGAACTCTGTGTATTTCTCTAAAATTTAAGCAGTTACCAAAATATTATATGCATATCGAATTCTGGAAGAAGCTAAATTATTCTCTGTGTAATATTTTTTTGCTACATAATCAGCAACTTATCCGCCATGGCATCCGCCAGATCGACGCACATTTGAAACTTCTCCTGCTTCAGGGAACCCTTCTCCTCGACCGGTTCGTAAATGGTTTCCCAATTCATGTGCTCGGCAAACCGTTTCAGGTTACTGACACCGCCACCATTCCAGAGGAAGTTGCCGAAAATGGCAAAATAGTTGTTCTTGATGGCCATGTGTTCGATGGTTGCAAGGAGTGTCTCAACATTGGGGAATAGGGCATTGTTGTAGGCGCAGCTACCGATGATCAACCCCTTGTACCGGAAAATATCGTTGATGATGTAGGAAGGATGGGTCTTGGAAGAGTCGTAAACGCGGATGTTCTTAATCCCTCTTTCGCTCAGTTGACGGGCGATGACCTCGGCCATTTTCTGTGTGTTTCCATACATGGAGCCATAGACGATGATGCACCCCTGCTCTTTTTCGTATGAACTCCAACGGTTGTAACGGCTCAACACCCACTCCAGGTTTGTACGCCAGATCGGACCATGGGTAGCCGCAATCATTTTTATATCGAGTGGCGCAAGTTTTTTAATGGCCCGCTGGGTATGCGGACAATATTTTCCGACAATGTTGGTAAAATAGCGCATCACATCCACCTCATAAAAATCGAGATTGAGTTCATCGTCAAACACACCGCCATCCAACGTGCCATAACTTCCGAAAGCATCACCTGAAAAGAGGATTTTGTGCGTTTCATCGTAAGTAACCATGGTCTCGGGCCAATGAACCATCGGTATAGTTTGAAATTGCAATTTTACTTTCCCTAAATCCAGCATCGAGTTATCGTGAACCTCCAAAACTTTCTCCAGATTGAAGCCCAGGTTCTCTGCAATGCCAAAAGTTTTTTTGTTCCCAACCAAGATAATATCCGGATATCTGGCAGCGATGGCCTTCATCGAGCCCGAATGGTCAGGTTCCATGTGGTTGATGATCAGGTAATCGATCTGCCTCGATCCGATAATGCCCTCTATTCTGGCAATATAATCTTCGATGTACTGGCGCTCCATGGTATCGACCAGAGCAACCTTTTCATCCACAATTAAATAGGAGTTATATGAGATCCCGTCGGGGATGGGCCAGATATTCTCAAACAGGGCGGTACGACGATCGTTGAAACCCAGAAAATAGATGTTATCGGCCAATTTGATCTGATGCATATTTAGAATTTTTTTCTGCTGATTTGAAATACAAAAATACTATTTTATCACTTACAGCCCTTCTGAAATCAAAAAAGCTTACACAGAGAAAAACGTCTGCTTCATTGACAAATTTCCTAAGGGTGTATATTGCAACAACTTTAAACTTTAGTACAGATGAGGGAAGAAGAGTTCACAGAGAAAAAATCGCTTGCGATTTTTATCTCAGCGAACTCTGTTTGTTTCTCCATAATTTAAAAAAATGCAATGTTTTAGATTCAAACTGAAAAATGATTATTAAATAATTATTCTCTGTGTTATATTAAACATATTCTGAATTAAACAGTCTGTTTAGGGTATTGCTTTAAAATTGTATTTTTGACCTGATAAATGAGCAAACTGAAACGAAAGATTACCAAAAAAGGCAAGTCAAAAAAGGGGGTTCAACCGCTCCTTCTGACTTGTAAGAAAGCTATTTTCAATACAGGAAACAGCATCAAACAGAATTCCCTGCAAGGATTTGGGCGAGTATATGCAGCTTTTCGCGGAATCGGCATAGGAAACAGCATCAAACGAGTTTTCTTGCAAGGCTATGCGGTATTTCTCAGCATCGAAATCAGAAAAAAATTAGCAGCCCTCCTGGTCATCCTATTCCTGTTTGCAACCATCTGGATCAGTAATTTTTACAACGGCCTCTACAGTCCGAATGTGACCGGCAACTACATGCTTTTCATCCGCGACAAAGACAATTTCGATCAGGTGGTCAAACAGTTGCAAGAGAATGGATGCCTCACAAAAGTTGAAACTTTCAGGAGGTTTGCCCGACTCAAGGATTACGATCTCAATTTGCATCCTGGGGCCTACAAAGTTCAAAAGGGATGGAGCAACAACCAATTGATCAACCTCCTCAGGTCGGGGGCACAAACACCTGTGATGGTCACTTTCAACAGCATCCGGACGCTCGAAGAACTGGCCGGAAAAATTGCACGGCAGTTACAATGCGATTCACTCTCCTTTATCAGACTTTTTAAAAACGACTCAATTCCCGTGAAGCTAGGCTTTAAAAAAGAGACCCTGCCGGCGCTGTTTATCCCCAATACCTATTCATTTTATTGGACGACCACCCCTCAGGCATTTCTAACCCGGATGAAACGGGAATACGATAATTTCTGGAACGATGCCAGAAAAGAGAAGGCGAAAAACGCCGGCCTAACAACAGATCAAGTGGCAACATTGGCCTCCATTGTGCAGGAAGAGAGCAACAAGGCCGAAGATAAGCCGGTCATTGCAGGAGTTTACCTCAATCGTCTTCACAAAAACTGGCCGCTACAGGCCGATCCAACCATCCGCTTTGCGTTGGGCGATTTCGGAATCCGCAGAATCCTTACAACCCAGCTTGATGTAGAAAGTCCATACAACACTTACAAAAATCCGGGACTTCCACCGGGACCGATCAACATCCCGGAGATCTCTTCCCTCGACGCAGTACTGAACTTCAAGGTGCACGACTACTTCTATTTCTGCGCCAAAGAGGATTTTTCGGGGTACAGCAATTTCGCCAAAACATTATCCGAACACAACAGAAATGCACGAAAATATCAGGAAGCGCTGAACAAGATGAAAGTCTACAAATGAGCAAAAACAACCTCTCCCCTACCACAAATTACACAGATTACACAAATCGAAAAAACAATTGGGATCGTGCATAGACCCTGAGCGGAGCGGAAGGGCCGAGGATCAAGGTGTGTTGATATGAGCAGGGGACTGGGACGACTAGGAAGACTTGGACGAAGGGGACGAAAAAACGAAGTCATGAATACCAACTATATCGAATCAAAGAATTTCACCAAAACCAATTTCACAGCAGAACCGCTGCCCAAAGGGGAATATGAGAATTGCATTTTCTCGGATTGCGACCTTTCCAACTGTGATCTCTCCGGTTGTACTTTCATCGGATGCAGCTTTAGCGGCTGCAATGTAAGTTTGGCAAAAGTCTCAAACAGCGCGTTCCAGGAGGTTCGCTTCACAGTTTGCAAATTGGTTGGAGTCCATTTCGAAAACTGCAATTCCTTCCTTTTATCCATTCATTTCGACCACTGTACGCTTAACCTCTCCTCTTTCTACAAACTCACTCTCCGGAGAAGCAGTTTCAAGAATTGTGCCTTACAGGAGGTCGATTTTACGGAAGTTGATCTGAGTGGTCGTTCTTTCGACAATTGCGATTTAACCGGCGCCATCTTTGAGAACAGTAACCTGGAAAAAACAGATTTTCGCACCGCGTACAATTACTCAATTGATCCGGAACTCAACAGGATGAAAAAGGCCAGGTTCTCCATACCGGGTGTTGCAGGCTTATTGGGGAAATACGGGATAGAAATTGATTGATAAAATTCTCTTACTCCACCACCTGCACTTCCCTCTCCAGCACTACCCCGAACTTCTCAAAAACATCTTGCTGAATCGCCATCGAGAGATCCAGAATTTCAGCGCCCGTTGCTCCGCCTAAATTGACCAGTACCAGCGCCTGCCTGTCATGCACAGCAGCGTGCCCCTGACGCCTGCCTTTCCAACCCGCCTGTTCGACCAGGAATCCGGCGGCTATTTTTACCTCTCCTTCGGTGGTGGGATAGCATGGCAAACCCGGAAGGAAATCTGCCAGCGAAGCTGCCTCCGCCGAAGAAAGCACCGGGTTCCTGAAGAAACTACCTGCATTACCAAGAATTTTCGGATCAGGTAGTTTGGATCTCCTGATCTGAATCACCGCATCCCTTGCATTTTGCAGCGAAAATTCGCCAAATTCTTTCATAATTCGGTTCAGATCACCGTACCCGGAGACCACTTCTCCCCTCTTTTGAAGCCTGAAAACCACAGAGGTAACCATGAAACGGTTTAGCATTTGTTCCTTGAAAATGCTTGACCGGTAACTGAACAGGCACTGCTCCCTGTTATAACTTTCAATTTCAGATGTTTCAAGATTCAATCCATTTACCTTAACGATGACTTGCTCAACTTCCACTCCGTAGGCGCCAATATTTTGTACCGGTACAGCCCCGACTTTACCCGGGATCAATGATAAGTTTTCAACACCGTACCATCCTTTTCCTACACAATATCCCACAAAATCATCCCATTCAACACC